>Ga0256405_10004260_pt1 | contig 27232 bp, 24 predicted proteins | sample RumenRJG_02DNA_FD_189096 | JGI IMG/M metagenome (GOLD analysis project Ga0256405, IMG submission 189096) | Bovine rumen microbial communities from Lethbridge, Alberta, Canada - RJG_02 | ecosystem: Host-associated > Mammals > Digestive system > Stomach > Rumen | place: Canada: Alberta... | reverse complement strand
TGCGGATATCCGCAACTTCCTTTTTCCCCAATATATAAGGTGCCCTGCGAGCGTACTGCCGCGGCAGGGGTTCGTACAACCGGGCTCCAAATCGCGCTTCACGCGACACGAAGCCCTATAACGTTAGGTTAGATTCGCTGTTGCCCCATTGATAGGTTCCCCAATCGAAATTGGTTTTGTTGGGCTCGGTTTCGCCCCAGGCATAGCGGTTGCCGGCATCATCCGGATATTCGGCACCCACATTCTTGTTGCCCCATTTGACGCTGAGACCCAGGTCGACGGCTTCTAACGCCACGGCCGGACGTTTCACCGTCACGGTGCAGGTGGCCTCTTTGTCTCCGGCCTTGGCCGTGATGACGGCCTGTCCGGCGGCAACGCCCGTTACCACGCCATCGGCTACGGTGGCGATGGCCTTGTTGGAACTGGTCCACGTGACGGTCTTGTCCGTGGCGTTATCGGGCTGAACCTTGGCGGTGAGCGTAACGGTCTTGCCTTCCTCCACCTCGGCGGTGGCACCTTCTTCTATTGATATGCCCGTAACGGGAATCACCTTCGTGGTGACGGTAACCGCGCAGGTTGCGGTTTTGCCGCCATCGGCCGTCTTGACGGTAATGGTGGCCGTGCCGGCGCTGACGGCTGTTACCTTGCCGGTATTATCGACCGTGGCGATGGCGGTGGCCGAGCTGGTCCAACTGACGGATTTGTTGGCCGCATCGGACGGCGTAACCGTGGCACGGAGCTGGTCGCTGGTACCTTCCACGAGGGAAAGGGTGGCGGGACTCACGCTCACGCCCGTTACGTGTACTTCTTGTTCGTCTTTCTTGCACGCGGAAACGGCAAGCAGGCAGCACAGAGCTGCAAAAAGGGCTTTTTTCATACGATTGCGTTTTAATGTTCTACGCAAAGTAATGGAAAAAGCCCTCCAGTATCAATACCCTAAAACAAGATTTAAGGATTTGATAGTGAGATTTATGGGATTTGTCAGTCGCTCCCCGGCCGCGCTATTCCCTGATAAACGGCTGCAGGAACTCCGCAATCCGTTCCATCCAGGTGTAGCTGCCGGTTCCGGGAGACGCAACCTGCTGGAAGCAGTGCTTCCGGGTTGCCAGGGTGTGCAGTTCGCTCTGGATCCCCATCGCGCGCATTTTCTCCCAGGTCTTGACGGAATTCATGGCCGCCCAGCCATCGGCATCGCCATGGATGAAAAGCATGGGCGCGGTATCCACATCGAAACTGAATTCGGGCGCCAGGACGGCATCGTCCTCGTTGCCGCCGGCGGTGTTGGGACGCTCCAGGCCGTCCGTCAGCGCATAGGCCGGATAAATGCCGATTCCCCACTGCACCCTGCAGGACAGCTTGTCGATGGCATCGATGGGATAATAGCTCCTGTGCCGCGAGGAAGTGACGCCCATGAGGGTCAGGTGCCCGCCGGCGGAAGAGCCCATGATGCCGATGCGGTTGGGATCCAGGCCGAAGGAGGCCGCCTCGCTGCGGACGATGCGGATGGTACGCTGGAGGTCCTGCCACGCGGTCGTATGCTTGGCCAGCGGTTTGGCCGGACGAGGCGTACGATACTTCAGGGTAACCACCGCGATTCCCAACGAATTCAGATACCGCCGGATGGGCGCCACCTCGAAGCCGTCGGGATCGTTGTGGTTATAGCTGCCGCCGGAATAGATGATCTGGATGGCATGGGATTTCAGCTCCGCAGGAATATGCCATTCGATATAGGGCTCACACTGTTTTTCCTGACGGTCCGGCATCTTGCCCTCGGGCCACACGGCCTCTTTGCGATAGATGGCGCGGTCGGCATCGGACGCATAGCGGTCCATCAGCTTCTCCTCGGGCTGTACTTCGCCCAGGAAGCCCATCTGGGTCATGAATTCAATGGCCCGCTCGAAGCCCAGGGCCATATGGGCCTTGTTGGGATAGAGGTGCAACTCGGCCGGCACACCCATGCGCCGGAGCTGGCGGTACACCTGCGTGGAACCGTTGGGTGAATAGGGATCCAGTCCGCCGTGATGCAGGCTGACGGGGCAGGTGTGCCCATCGAACTTGAACACCGTGCTCAGTTTTACATCGGTCCCATAACCATCGCGGGTGGCGGGTGTTCCCGTTTCCCCGTCGGTGGTCACGTAAGCGGGCGAGTTGGCGATGGCCCAGTTGATGTGGCAGGGAAGCTCGTCGATTTTATCCACGGGCTCGTAGGCCGGGGTCTCGGAACTGGTCGCCAGCAGCAGGGTCAGATGCCCGCCGGCCGACATGCCCACCGCCCCGATTTTCTCCGGATCATATCCCCGTTTTTTGGCCTGGCTGCGGACCACGCGCACCGCCCGCTGACCGTCTTCCCAGGCACTCTGGTAAATGGGAAGGCCCTTCGGACGCGGGGTGCGGTACACAAAATTCACGCACTGCACGCCAAGGGCGGTGAGCTGCTCGCGCCAGTATTTGATCAGGTGCATATCGCAGCAGTTCTGATACGATCCGCCGGATATCAGAATCATGCAGGTTCCGTTGGGGTGGGCGGGTTTGTCGAACCACTCCAGATAGGGCATGCGGTATTCGTCGGGATTGAAATCCTTGGCCTTGGAGACATCGGTCATCGCAGCAATCTGATGCCCCTGGACATCCGGCATCTTGCCGGCGGGCCAGACGGGTTGGCGCTCCCACGCAAACAGGCTTAGGGAGCAGAAAAGCAGCAAAAGAGAAAGGATCTTTTTCATATAATACATACAGATAACATAGATTCATACAAAGATTGCAATTTTTTTGATGATATGCAAGGCCCTTCTTTTGCAAGATTATCATTGATATGCTAAAAAAATGTCAGGGTTATGCTAAAACTCGCTTGAAAAAGTGTATCTTTGCATAGAAAACTCGCTTGAAAAAGTGTAATATGCTCAAAAGAAAGATAGAATCCGTTCTTCGGGACTGGAAAGCCAAGCCCTCCCGCAAACCCCTAGTCATAAAAGGAGTTCGTCAGTGCGGCAAGACTTTTTCTGTCCGGCAGTTTGCTGGGGAGAATTATATCCACGTCGTCTATATCGATTTCTTCGAACAGCCAGAGGCCAAGGTAGCATTCCAGAGCTCCAAGAAGGTGGACGACATTGTAATGAACATCACGGCCATCGTCCCAGGTGCCACCTTTATCCCGGGGCAAACCTGCTTGATTTTGGACGAACTGCAGGAATGTCCTGAAGCCCGCACCGCACTCAAATTCTTCAAGACCGACGGTAGATACGATGTCATCTGCACCGGTTCGTTGCTTGGCGTGAGCGGATATGGCAGCAAGGACAAGAAGAAAGACAAGGCAAAAGGGACATCAGTTCCTGTAGGCTACGAGACCATCGTAGAAATGAACTCACTGGATTTCGAAGAATTCCTTTGGGCAAACGGCATTACCATCCAGATAATCGATTCCCTCAAAGAGCGACTTGAAACCGAGACTCCGGTACCGGAAGCCATCCACAGGCGAATGTCCGACCTTTTCCTCCAATACATAGTAGTAGGTGGCATGCCGGAAGCCGTAAATACCTTCCTCGATACCCATGACATGGGGCAAGTTCTCGCGGTGCAGCGCGGAATCGTTGACGAGTACAAAGACGACATGGTTAAATACGCTCCTGATGTGGATAAGTCCAAGATTCGCGAGTGTTTCGAATCCATCCCGCGCCAGTTGGCCAAGGAGAACAAGAAGTTCCAATATGCAACTATCCGCAAGGGAGCTCGTGCCTCCCAGTATCTGGGTAGCCTCCAATGGATAGAAGATGCCGGCATCATTGTGCGCTGCTATAATCTTGCCCAGACACAGCTTCCGCTCGATGGCAATGCCGAGGAGGATGTGTTTAAAGTGTTTATGCGGGATACCGGTCTTTTTCTCTCTATGCTTGAACAGGGCACACAGGCCGATGTTCTTCAAGGGAACCTACTTGGCTACAAAGGGGCGATTTTCGAAAATATCATTGCCGACGTCTTCACCAAGATGGGGCGCGGGCTATATTACTACCACAAGGATTCCGGGCTTGAGGTGGATTTCCTGATGCGATACAAAGGGCTGTGTACTTTAGTGGAGGTGAAGGCCGCCACGGGTAATGTGAAGAGTACCAGGACTATCCTGAAGAACAAGGGTATCTACCACGTGAACAGTGCGCTCAAACTGGGAAACTATAATGTGGGCCGCAGTGGCGAGATACTCACGCTGCCGCTTTATATGGCGTTTTTACTGACGATGTATTGAGATCCTGATTGGATCACAAAATTCCGTTGACATGCAATCAATTAACTTGTGCGGTAACGCTATTTTCGCTATATTTACAACCTGACTAAAAAACAACTCATAAAACAATGGATATTAACAAAAAAGAACTGTACCTCTCACCGGAGGTCAAGACCGTCGAGGTGAAAATCGTAGGCGTCGTCTGTCAAAGTTTGCCAGAGGGTACCCTGCTTGACCCGAATGATTACACACCAGCCCCCGATCCGTTTGCATTTTAAACTATGGAGGACAAGACAATGAAGAAAGTATTTGGAATCGCAGCCCTGCTGCTTGCCCTTGCCGCCTGCAACAAGATTGAAAGCGAAAACGGGCCTGTAGAAAATATCGTAGGCATACCCTTCTCCGCCACTGTCAGCCTCGGTGACAACGCCGCCACCAAGGCCCTCGCCGAAAGCGGCAGCACAATCGTGGCCACGTGGGCCAAGGGCGAGAAAGTCGCCCTGATCCACAACGGCGTCAGCGACGAGATGACGGTTAGTTCCGTCAGCGGAGGCTCTGCCACCATCACCGGCACCATCACGGGCTCTCCGTCGGACGGCGACGCAGTGGCCATCATCTATCCCTCCACCGCTGCCGACGGCACGACGGGCAACGTGAAGGCCGACCTGCTCACCACCCAGGACGGCACGCTTGCCACTATCGCCTCGGCGTACGACGTGCGCAAGGGCTCGGGCACGCTGGCGGTCAGCAGCAGTGCGGCATCGCTCAGCGGCAACGTGTCGCTCACCAACCAGTTCGCCATCTTCAAGTTCACGCTGAGCGGCCCGAGCATCGACGCTACCCATCCGCTGGTGATTAAGGACAACGCAAGCAACAAGACCATTACGACCGTCACGCCTGCCAGCACTGCCACCTCAGTCTTTGTTGCCATGCCCGCAGCTGCCAGCACCACCTATAAGTTCGTCGTTATTACTGCCGACAACAAGTACATCAAGAGCGGTACTGCCACCATTGCTGCTGGTAATTACTACCAGACTACGCTCACCATGAGCCCACGCTATCCGCTGGCTCTCAGCAGTGCTACGGCTGAATGGGATTTAGGCGCTGTGGCTTGCGACGATGGCTATTTGTACATGGAGAAGAAGGCCGCACCCGCTGGCAAGACTGCCATAGGCATCGTTGGCAAGGTGACGGAGACGGGCCACGGCCTGATTCTCGCCCTGCAGGACGCACCGTCGCAGAAATGGAACACCATCAACGGCTGGCCCCCCGTGACCACCTTCGCCGGCACGACGCTGAAGCAGCTGCCCGAAGAGGCACTCGGCTCTCTGAAGATTTATACGTTGTTTATGCGTAGTCTTAATGATTTTAATACGTTGTCGAGCTGGTGCGTGGCGCAGAAGAGAGACTACGAGGAGATATTCGTGAACCTCGGCTCGACGACGGGTAACAGCAGCGGCACGACTTTCGACGCCAACGTGAATGCCTATATCACTACAGGCGTCGGCGGTACGGCAATGTCTGATTGGCGCTTCTATTGGTCTGCTACGGAGAGCAATGACAGCCACGCTTGGGGCTTCCTCATCGATTATTGCTACGAAGTCAGTAAGACGTATAGCGATCCTGTCAGGCCAGTGCTCGGCTTCTAACCTATTTATCATTCACCCATTTATCTATTTTAGCCGTGATAGCGGCAGTAGATACCACAGGGGAGGGCGGCCCAGCAAGGGCCGCTTTCTCTGTTTTAACACATCCTGCCATCCCATGGACAATGCATCTCCCACGGAACAGGTGAGCCAAATTGGAACTATGATAAAAAGTGGGTGCAGAAGATATAGAAATCCCCGGACGGTAATGAGGATTGATTATTTCAGGCGCTTCCAAAAGCCGCCGTTATCGGGGCCGATTCTTATCACGAATCCCTTCTTCTTGAATACAGGTTCTGGCCGATAAATGCCCTCAACTCTTTTCCAAAATCTTTATTTTTTGTATATTTACCGCGTTCAAAGCGGTTATTAACAGAATATTACATATAGCAAAAATGAAAGAAGAAGGAAAATCTTACTATGAAGCCCCTGCGATTACCGTCGTGAAAGTGAAAATTGAGGGCGTTGTCTGCCAGAGCCTGGATGGCATTGAGTCTGCCCGTGAAGATTATGGTACTGCTCTGGAAGTTACATGGGAATAAGGAGGCCACGATTATGAAGAGAATTACAAACATCCGTACCTTGGCCACCCTGCTCATGGCATCGGCCGCCATTGTTTCCTGCTCCGTCAAGGAGGACATCTTCGAAGAGGAAACCATAATTAAGGAAGAACCTGCAAAGGTTTACACCCTTTCTGTCAACGCAACCAAAGGCGGTGATGATGAAGCCACCAAAGCCCTTTCGCTGGATGGCAAGACGCTCAACGCCACATGGGCCCAGAATGAAGAAGTGACCGTTTATAACAATACCAAGAAGGTCCCGCTTGACGGTACGCTGAAGGCCCAAAGCGCTGGGAGCAGCACCACACTGAAAGGCTCCCTGACCGGTACCATTGAGAACGATGATGAGCTGATTCTTCGTTTTAACAGCGCCAATTATGGTTCTCAGAGTGGCACGCTTGATTATATTGCCGCCAACTGCGACTTCGCGGAGGCTACTATTACCGTCTCCAGCGTTGACGGAGAGAATAATGTGATACCCACATCAAAGGCTTCATTCGTAAACCAGCAGGCCATTGTGAAGTTCATCCTCAAGGATCAAGATAACAATAACCTCACTGTCAGCAATCTGACTATATCGGCCGAAAGCAACCGCTTGGTGTCGGCAGGTGGTTTGCGCGGGAGCGGAACCAAGACCTATCACACTGGTTATACTGTTGACAGAGGCAGCGGTAGTACCGGTGGAGAAGGTTACGATAAATTGCTGGATGGAAACACCGGCACAAAATGGTGTTCCAATGTAAAATCCGATGGCGTATGGTATGTTGAGTTCCACACTGCATCTGCCGTCCAGGTCGATGGCTACAAACTTACAACAGGAGGCGATACAAAAACTTATCCCGGGCGTAATCCCAAGAATTGGACGCTGAAAGCAAAGCTAAACAGTGGCGATGCCTGGACGGTCATTGACACCAAGACTGACAACACCGACATGCCGGAAGCGAATTGCTCCTCCGTTGATTTTGAAACGGATGTGCAAGGCATGTACCAGTATTTCCGTCTTGAGGTGAGCGCTATTCAAAGTGGTGAATGGCTCCAGCTCTCAGAGATGCAGTTGTACGGTTGTTCTGACCGGAAGTTTTCCTTCCGATACGGAAATGTAAACGTGACGCCTTCCTCTGCCACTAACGAACTCACCGTTGCCTTGAATAATCAGAGCGGTGCTTCCGATACCTATACGTTGACGGCCATCGACGGCAGCCATAAATACACTTTCACGAAATCGGGAGTGACATTCGAAAGAGGTAAGTACTATGCCATCACGGTGAAGATGACGATGGCTGCCAGCGTTCCTGAGGGTGCCATCAACGGCAAGTTCAGCGTAGCAAGTGGCAAGCAGGTTTATTTCTCGAAGGGTAACTTGCAATATCAGGCAAGTAGCAATACATGGCGCTTTGCCGAGCACCAGTATGACTTTGTTGGCGATGCCACCAATGGCAATGTGTCTGTAGGGTCCGACAAGAGCAACAACGCTTCCATCAGCTCAAGCTATACAGGTTGGATAGACCTCTTCGGCTGGGGAACTTCCGGAAAATCGTTCACCTCAGGTTACGGCTCTGCCTACCAGCCTTGGTCAAGGAGCACTACATCCTCCTCGGCTTACGGCCCCACTGGTACTAACAACCTCACCGGCACCTATGCTAATGGTGACTGGGGAGTAAACATGGGCTCTGGTTGGCGCACGCTGACTGGCAACAACAGTGGCGAGTGGAACTATCTGTTCAACACGCGCACGGTCAATGGCGGACAAGGTAGCGGCCATAGCTATACTAAGGGCCAGAAGGTGAACAATGTGTTAGGTGTCGTACTCTATCCTGATGACTATACAGGTGCTGCATACACTACCGGTGCCAATTGGTCTACCTTCGAGTCTGCGGGCTGTGTTTTCCTGCCCGCCGCTGGCTGGCGGAATGGCACAGAGGTGAAAAGTGTCGGTTCGTACGGCGCCTACTGGTCGAGTACGGCCTATGACACGAACAACGCGCACCACTTGTCCTTCTCTTCGTACAGTGGTGTGAATACTGTGAATCCCACGAGCTACAACGGTCGGAGCAGCGGGTACTCGGTGCGCCTGGTTCGCCCGGTCGAGTAGAATTTAATACCCTTTCCCATAACGGGCTCGCAGCGCAGCACCGTGGAACAGTGTCGTATGATACGGCTGTATGCGGAGGGTACGTTCTACCGTGCCTACGAGTGGAGTGCTTGGCTTTGCGTGAGGTATATCCAGGACTTCAAGGCGACGAAGCGCAAGTTCAAGAACGAGGCAGAACCGGTGGTGTTCGTGGGCTTCCCGGTGACGAGGATCACAGGGGGACAGCCCCCCTGTGAGGCTGTGTGAGGTACAAGGAGGGCGGCCCAGCAAGGGCCGCTTTCTCTGTTTTAACACATCCTGCCATCCCATGGACAATGCATCTACACGAGCACAATTGCTAGAACACTTCCTAAGCTTCTTCATGCCGGAAGGCATTCTGGACTTCTTTGAGTTAGTATCGCGGGACGTTCCTCCTACACAGTAAGACCCCTGAAACCCATAAGGTCTGCAGGGGCCTATTTCGTTCGATAAACAGGGAATTGATCTGTCATTCTTTCCCTGCTGTCGAGGGACTGGCTCTCCGCCCATATTCCAAAGATTTCAAGACTATTTGCTCATTTGAGAAATTATCGGTATTTTTGCAAAAATTACCGAGTAAAAGTCCTCTTATGGCAAAGGAAAACAAGATTATAAACATCATCAAATCGCGGATTCAGGCAGCTCAGAACGGGACTTTGTTCTTCAATAACAGCTTCCCGGAGTTTGATGATGAATACGTGGGTCAAATCCTATCGGATTTGGCTAAGGATGGTATCATACATCATCTTTCCAGGGGTGTATATCTTAAAACGGAGGAAACCCGTTTCGGCCTGGTCTATCCCCCTATCGAAGATATAGCGGAGGCCATTGCCCGCCGTGACAATGCACAGGTGATTCCTACTGGGGCCACAGCCCAGAATATCCTTGGGCTTTCCACTCAAGTACCCATGAATGCAGTGTTCCTCACCTCCGGATCCGCAAGAATAATCAAACTGGGGAACAGAACCATCGCATTCCGCCGTGCCGTTCCAAAGAATTTCGCAGTCAAAGGATGTTACACGAGCCTGATTGTTCAAGCACTGAAATCAATCGGAGAAGAGTATTTCTCAGAAGAAGATTTACTCCACATACAAGACATCATCCTCCGTCATCCGGAGCCTGATACAATAGAACAGGACCTGGCTGTAATGCCTTCGTGGATTCGTAAAATATTCGTAAGAACGCTTAAAAACAGCAAACAATGTAATCTGTTCCTTTCCAGCTTTTACGGCAAATGATTTCCCAGGATCTCCGTGACGCCATCGGAACCCAACGTGGTACTCTCCCCTATTCTTCGGCTGCGTCGAGGTCTCCAATCCCGGCCACTTCCCCATCGGCACCAGCGTTGAGGATTTCATAGAGACGCCTCGCTCCAAGCCACAGAACCCGGGTATTGCCAATGTTCTCTTCCGCAGTGGCTGGATGGAGTCCTGGGGCCGCGGAATCGCCAACATTATGGAAGCCTGCGAGCAGGACGGTCTCCCCAAACCGGACTGAGCCTTCCGTCCGTCAAAAGGTATATTGCTGAACTTACCGCTAAGGGATACATTGAGCATCGCGGATCCATGAAGACCGTTCGTTAGATTCTGTACCGCATTTGTACCACGAATCGCGTAACTGATTGACCTTAAATACAGTCTATCTTCTGCATCTGGAAAGTAATTTGCTCATTTTTGCGTAATAAGCTGATAATAAGATAATTAAAGTAAATTATTCGTTCTGAATAACGGGTTGATTCGCATAATTTTCGTTCGGAAAAACGTGGAAACCCTTGATTTTTCGCCCAGAAAAACGTATTTTTGCATCAAAACGATATGTTTATATGTTAAGGCGAAAAATAGAAGACTATCTTATAAAGTGGAAGGACACTCCAGACCATAATCCTCTCGTAATTATGGGACTCCGTCAATGTGGGAAAACTTTCATCGCACGCAAGTTTGCTGAGGAGAACTACAAATACGTTTATTATCTTAACTTCATTAAGCAGCCAAAGCGCATAGCGGCGTTTCTAGGCTCTAAGGAAGTTGACAACATTTTGATGGAACTCTCAACTCAAATCCATGGCGCGAATTTCGTTCCGGGAGAAACATGCTTTATCTTTGATGAGATCCAGGATTGTCCGGATGCGCGAACATCCTTGAAGTTTTTCAAGGAAGATGGTCGCTTTGACGTAATCTCTACCGGATCTCTCCTTGGTGTTCTCGGGTACGGTGAAGAAAAGAAGAAAGAAAAGCACATTCAGCAGGACGGCTTGAAGCTCGGAAAGAATTCGGTCCCAGTAGGATATGAGGATATTGTGGAGATGTATCCACTGGATTTCGAAGAGTTCCTTTGGGCCAATGGACTGTCGGAACAAGTTATCGATTACTTGAAAGATTGCTTGAAGAAAGAATCTCCTGTTTCACTTGGAATCCATGTGGCACTGAAAGATCTTCTGAACAGATATGTTGCAGTCGGTGGACTCCCAGCTGCCGTTAACAAATTGCTTGAGACAAAAAACCTGAGCAAAGTTAACGCGGTTCTGCGCAAGATTCTTAAGGAATATAAGGATGATATGGTGAAGTATGCCAGAGATGATGATAAGCCATATATTCGTGGTTGTTTTGATTCTATTACGAAACAGCTTGCCAAGGACTACAAAAAATTCCAGTATAACCTAATTAAAAAGGACGGCCGCGCCGAAGAGTATGTCGGTTCCCTGCAATGGCTTGAAGATGCAGGGATGATACGACGGTGCTATAATACAGCGGCAACAGGTTTACCGATTGAAGGAAATGCCATTGAGTCTGTATTTAAGGTTTATATGACGGATATCGGCCTTCTCGTCACTATGCTTGGAGGATCCACAAGAAGCGATATACTACAAGGAAATCTAGGCGGTTTCAAAGGGGCTATATATGAGAATTTGATGGCAGACACACTGCACAAAAAGGGACATAGTCTTTATTACTATCGTAAAGAATCGGGGATGGAGCTGGATTTCCTTATTAGCTACAAAGGTGAATGTGTTCCTGTGGAAGTTAAAGCTAAAACAGCAAAGGCTAAAAGCCTCTCTACAGCCCTGAAGCATCCGGATAATTACCACATATTTCACGCCATCAAATTCGGCGACTACAATGTCGGCCGGGAAGGCCAGCTGCTCACGCTCCCCAACTACATGCAGTTCCTCCTGGATCTGGAGCCGGAAGAAATCGTCCTCGAACCCATCGACGTGGACGCCGTCAACGCTCTGGCCAGGGAGATTTTGCAGTAATGCTTGTTAATCCTTGTTTCGTTGGATTCTGTACCGCATTTGTACCACGAATCGCGTAACTGATTGACCTTAAATACAGTCTATCTTCTGCATCGGAAAATAAGTACACCGAAACACCCTCCACACACTCCGTACAAAAGGGCGTAACTCTCACATAATCAACTGAAATATGTTGAAAACTTTTCCCGGTTAGTTTGGTCTAATTCGGGATATTTTTGCTATATTTGAACCACATTTGAACCACGCGTGGTTCAAGGTTGTGGAGGGGGTACGCCAAAGTGCAGAACCTTACACGGATTTACATAGATTTACAAACCTGTACCCAATTGGAGAGGTAAAACCGCATAACCGAGGTCCCAGACCTCATAACCGCCGAAAAGTTGTAAAACTTATGCACCCAGTCACGAGAACATGCCCCTGCTGCGGCAGCGCGTTTACGACGGACAATCTGAAGCGGAAGTACTGCTCGGATACCTGCCGGAACACGCACCAGATGCGAAAGAAGCGAGCCCGTACTAAGGCCCGCAAGGCTCGCATCGAAACCTCCGCCGCTCGGGAGGCGCTCGAAGGCAAGACACATCTCTCCATTTCCGAAGCCGCAAAGTTTCTCGGAGTAAGCCGGCCCACTCTGTATGCCAGGATCGAGCAAGGGGAACTCACCCCCCTGCGCGTATCCACACGCACCGTAAGGATTCCCATCGAACAACTCGAGACAAGCACCCAGATGCAACCCAGGCCCACGAAAGGCGACTTCTCCTCGCTCATTTCAAAGGCCGATGTCCTGAGCAAGTACGACATATCCGAGCGCTGGCTGTACAAATGCCTGAAAGAGGAAGGAATCAGGCCAAAACTCATAAAAGGCGTCTCCTTCCTGCCCAAGCCTGACATCGAGCGGATGTTCAAACCCAAGCCGGTCTACAATCCGGACGAATGGATCGATGCGGAGGACCTTATTAATAAGGAAGGGCTGGCCCGCAAATACATTTCCGATTTCGCACGTCGCAAAGCCATCCCCTGCCGCCGTATCGGACGGACGCTGCTTGTGAGCAAGAAGGAATGGGAGAAGGCGCACATCTTTCAAGGTGACAGAGACAAGAACTACCTCACCGTTGACCAGGCGAAGAAGCACTACCGCATCGGCCAGCAAACCTTCTACGACAAAACAAACGAGGCCGGAGTTGAAGGCATCCGCCAGGGCAACCGTGTCTATTATCGGATTGTGGACCTCGACCGCCTCTTCAAAGACAAAACCCCGAAAATCCCCGCTGAAATCCGCAAGAACTACATGCGCAGCGGCGACGCACTCAAATACTACCACCTCGGCCAGAAACGCTTCAGCGAAGAAACTCAGGCCGCAGGCGTGACCAAAGTCCGGACGGAAGGAAACTACGTCTGGTACAAGAAAGACGAATTGGATAAACTTTTCAAAAAGATAAGCGACAATGGGAGTAACTAAAGTATCACTTCGAAAGCGGTTGCTGCCAAGCGGCAAGATTACCCTCTATTTGGACTTCTATCCGCCCCTGAGAGACCCGCACACGCGAAAGTACGTCCGGCACGAATATCTGGGCATATACCTCGTAAACAAGCCCCGTTTCCAGAGCGACAAGGACGCCAACAAAGAAAAGATAGCCCAGGCCGAAGCCATCCGGTCCGAGCGCGAACTGGCCATCATCCGCGGCCAGTACGACTTCCTGGACAAGACCAAGCTGAAAATGGACTTTCTCGCCTACTTCAAAACCAAGCTGGACACGAAGGACCAGAAATGGATTCGCGTCTACGACCACTTCAGCAACTACTGCGGCGGTGTATGCAAGATGGGCGACATCACCGTCCCCTTCTGCGAAGGCTTCCGTGAATACCTGCTCAACGCCAAGCAGCTCAAACACCCAGACAAACAACTCGCCCAGAACTCCGCAGCCGGATACTGGTCCACCTTCCGCGGCTTCCTCAAAATCGCTTATCAGGAGAAACTGCTGCAGGAGAACGTCAACGACTACCTGGAGACCATCGATGCCGTCGATGGCCGCCGAGAGTTCCTTACGCTGGAAGAGGTGCGTCAACTGGCCGCCACGCCCTGCGACACGCCCGATCTCAAGAACGCCTCCCTGTTCAGCTGTCTCACCGGTTTACGTATCAGCGACATCCTCGCCCTCAATTGGAGCAACATTGTAAAAGCGACCGACGGAGGCTGGTGCATCCGCATCAAGACCGAGAAGACCGACACCGAGGCCACCCTTCCACTCTCCCAGGAAGCCTACGAACTCTGCGGCAAGCCCGGCACAGGACTCGTCTTCAAGGACCTCAAACGTCACTACACACAGAAGCCGCTCCAGGACTGGCTCAAAGATGCCGGCATCACCAAACACATCACCTTCCACTGCTTCCGTCACACCTTCGCCACCCTCCAGGTCAACGAAGGCACCGACATATACACCGTCTCCCACCTGCTTACTCACGCCAACGTCGGAACGACGCAGATTTACGCAGACATCGTGGACAAGAGCAAGAGAGATGCCGTTGAACGCATTAAAATTAAGAACGACAAATGATAAAGCTGAATCTTCTTAATTCGATTATCGGTGGCAACTACCGCCTCGTCGTGATGCCGGAAATTCCGCATTACAAATCAATCGCCCCGATTCTGGACAAACGTCCGGACAACCTTGACGAAGTCCTTGCCAATCTCAAAACTATCTCGGGGATAACCGATCCGTCTTGGTTCGATTTCGACAAAGGGGCCGACATCAACTCGCTCATCGATGATTCCGCCAAGAAATACACACCGGTAGAAGACGACCCATATCCTGTCAGAATGCCCGCCATTCACCTTCCTGACTCGCACTACAGCCGTTTTTACAAGGCGATGATAGACCTTGAATGCGAGCGGATTCGCCTGCAATTGCTGCACTATGCCGATGAGGTTAAAGATGACTACCAGACGCGAAAAGAGTTGAAATCTGCACTGTCCGATATTGCTCGGGAAGTGAACGATGCCGCCTGGCAGACGATTTTTATCGGTGATGACATCTTTCCTGGGGCTCAAATGACAATAGAAGAGCGTAGCAAAGCCGCAGAAGAGCCCAGGGCTATATATGATTATCTATCATTCAAACTGATCAATCTCTACTACGAGCTCGCTATCCTTTTCGGACCTATCCTCAAACCGTCAGATTATATTCAGGCATTTGAATTTGAATACGACAGAGGTATAGGAAAAACAGTACCATACGACTTGAATCAGGAATTCAATCTCGCATCGCTGCTTCATCAGGCTCAGCGAGCCGTCATTGCCGACAAGCCTGGAGACGCTAATGCCCTGCTTAAAGAAATAATGCAATATCGTTCCATCCTCGAATCCCGGCCCGAAGCGTTGAATGTTGCCGCCGCACTCGAGAACTATATCTTTATTGCGGCTTCCGGTACGCATATAACAAACGTGAAACAGCTCACGGACAAAACGGTTGTTTCCCCTATCGCAAAAGCCCAGCGGGATGCCTTCAAATCTGAGTACGAGAAAGAAGATTCCGCTCTGGAGCGATCCAATATAATCGAGGAGCAAATCAATGATTACGACTTGAACAACTGCGTAAAATACGAGAGTTCAATCAAATATCAGTTAGCGACTTTTCTCAATAAGCAAAATGAGTTATATCTCCAGGACCCCGCTGCCGTTTACGTCTCAAAAAGAACTTCCGGACCGAAAGCGGGAGCACAGAAGCCGCTGCCTGTCCTCACGGCAATGTCGGCGAAAGATAAAGTCGCCTGCGTACACAAACGCATCGCCTTCCTTGATGGAATAGATCCTGACACGCAGGACCGGATTATGCCGAAGGCGGACTACGAATTGCTCAAGACCTACCTTGAAGACCTGGTGAAGAACAACCAATGCCCGGTGATAACAAGAAGGATTCCCGTCATTTCCAAGGGGGTCACGTGGCTTAGATACACAATCTATCTTATCCACGGAGACATCTATCACAGAAATGTTCAGGATGCTTGGATTGATTTCCTATACTCTGGCATTTCCAATCCCGACTCACCCGAATGGGATGTCCTGAAAAAGAAATTCAGCGTAGCTCCCAGCGGATACACACAATACGTCAAGCGGGTCATCGGGGAGTAATCTCAGCGACCTCCGCACATAGGACGGTGAAAGGGTTCAAAATCCTCTCACCGTCCTTCTTTTTTACACAAATTCATAAGCTGATTATCAGCGTCTTACAACGGTGAAAGACAGAGAATGCGGTGAGACCCGTTCACTGCTGGAGTACCGTCTATTCACCTATTTCCTTCGTGGCTGTCATTTGAACGAACAAGTGGCGGCTCACGGTTCAGCGGCGCGTTCCGGAGTCTATGCAGCCGCTGATATTTTATGTTATCAAACAACATTACTCTTGAGCAGGTGCCCCAAATCGTGGCATCTCTCGAACAGAAGGTTGACCAGCTTGTCAACCTGGTCCTTGAGCTCAAGGACGCCAAGGGGAACACCCCCGACGAGTGGATGGACGTTGAAGGCCTGATGGCCTACCATCCCGACAAACCCGCTCGCAAAACCATCTACGACTGGGTCACGCTCAGGCGCGTACCTTACCACAAAGATGGCAAGCGGCTCCGTTTCCTCCGTTCCGAGATTGACGCCTGGCTTGCCGGCGGCTATCACAAGACCGAGGACGAGATGCAGGAGGCGGCCGTGGATTACGTCAACTCTAAACGTGGAGGATTTCGCTATGATAAGTAGAGAAGCCATCCTCGCGAAGACGCACTACGGCACGGGAATCTATTCTCACATTCTGCGTCAGTTCTACCCCGGCGAGACCGTGATGAAAATCTCCGGTCGAGACTGCGGCATCTGCAGGAATCCGTTTGCCGATGGCAGCGAGACCCTCCACGTCTGGACGGAAAAGATTCACCCGGAAGAGAAACTCTCCGATGAAATCGCCCGTCACAAAGACCAGTTCGACGCTATCCCCGAAGGCGACTGCTTCGACTTCGCCAAGCTGTACTGGAAGAAAGACGGACAGGATCTGCTCATCGCCATCAACGAAGACCTGTTCCTCCATCTTGAGGAGGGCTACAGCCCCTACGACCGCAACGCGGTCCCGGTGAAGCCGCTCCCCTCCTTCTCCTTCTACAAGGCTCCGGTCACGAACAAGACGCCTCACAAGTCCATCACGCTGCTGGATGCCTGGAACTACATCACCGGTCACTACGCTCAGGCCGAGACCGAGAAACTCCGCTCCATCGAAGACAAGAACACCAGGCGCAACTACAAGGCTTCCCACTTCGCCTACTGCACCTTCTCCGGTGTGTTCTCCGAGCGGTCCAATGACAACCTGGTGGAGCACAGCGGCTACCTCTGTCTCGACTTCGACCACATTCAGGACATTGACGCCCTCAAGCGGATGCTCCTGGACGACCCGTACTTCGAGACCGAGTTGATGTTCCGCTCTCCCAGCGGTGACGGGCTCAAGTGGATTGTCAAAATCAACGTTGCGTTGATGCCGCACTCCGACTACTTCCGCTCCGTCTCCAACTACCTGGTTCAGACCTACGGCATCGAGCCGGACAAATCGGGCAAGGACGTGTCCAGAGCGTGCTTTTTGCCCTTCGACCCGGAAGCGTATCTCAACCCTGAAATCCGTTAGCGATGGAAAAACTCCAGTTTGATCCCCACGCATGGGCGAATAAAGTAACCCCTGCGAGCGTACGAAAAACCTCATCCCCTGTCGTCAATACCGGCGACAGGGCCGATGATGTAGAAATCGTTATCCAGCGACTTGAAGCGGGTCACATCGACATCACCTCGGGCTACGACAACTGGCGCGACATAGGTTTCGCCTTTGCCGACGAGTTCGGGGAGAACGGTCGGGACTTCTTCCATCGCGTAAGCAGATTCCACCCGGACTATGACGAGCGGAACACCGACGAGCAGTACGACAAGTGTTTGAGGGCGCACGGAACCGGTGTGACCCTCAACACGTTCTTCCACAAGGCCAAGGAAGCGGGCGTTTCTCTTCACACCCACGAGCGCGTATGCGCAACTTCCGCAGAATGCGCGAAATCCGCAGACACACCTCCTGCGCATATTGCGGAAACTGCGGATTCTGCGCAAAAGCCGCCCGACGATGACGGGGAGCCTCCGCTCCCTGTCTTCTCCCCTTCGGTCAGGAACAGGTTGCCGGCGCTGCTCGACACCATCGCGTCCAAATCCAACTCGGACGAAGACTGCGATATGCTCATCCTCGGCACCCTCTGCGTCCTTTCTTCCTGTCTCCCGCACATCTCCGGCGTATACCACGGACGGAGAGTGTACCCCAACTTCTTCCTTTTCGTGACCGCCGGAGCCTCGGCAGGTAAAGGCAGGCTTACGCTCTGCCGGCACCTCGCGGAGCCCATCGACGATGCGCTGCACCAGCAATGTGACGATGAGGAGAAGGAGTATAAGAAGAAGATGCAGGAATTCAAGTCCGCCAAGAACAAAGCCGGGCTTGAGATTCCGGAGGAGCCGCCGATGTTGATGCACTACATCCCGGCCAACAGCAGCGCCACGGTGGTCTATCAGATTCTGAACGACAACGGAGGCAAAGGGATGATGTTCGAGAGCGAAGGCGACACCCTCGCCAACATTTTCGCATCCGACTACGGCAAGTATTCCGACGGCTTCCGCAAGGCGTTTCACCACGAGAACATCTCGTTTGCCAGACGCAAGGACCGCGAGCGCGTGTTCATCAAGGAGCCAAAGCTGTCCGCTCTGCTTACCGGCACTCCGAACCAGATTCTCACGCTCATCACCGACGCAGAGAACGGTTTGTTCAGCCGGTTCGCCTTCTACTGCCTGCAGACGGAACTCGTCTGGCTCAGTCCCTTCGCCTACAAGGACGAGGTCACCCAGGACGAATTCTTCCTGACACTCGGAGCCGAGGTGAAGGACCTGTACGACATTCTCAATGCCGGCAAGGACCTTCGCTTCACTTTGACCGAAGACCAGGAAAAGGATTTCGACAGCCGTTTTTCCGACTCCCAGATGTCGCTTTACAACCAGTATGGTGACGCCATCGTCGCCTCCATCAGGCGTCTGGGACTCATCACCTTCCGCATCGCGATGATTCTGTCCGCCCTGCGGCTGACGGAAGACGGGGACTTCGAGAGTGACTTCGTGTGCCTGGACGAAGACTACCAGACGGCGGTCGCCATTTGTGATGTACTTGTAGCCCACATGGCGAGGGTGTATAAGATGCTGCCGGAGACTCCGGTCGCCATCAAGTCCAAGCGCAGCGACAAGCCTAAAGTTTACCAGCGCTTCTACGATGCCCTTCCGGACACCTTCGACCGGAAGACGTACTCTGATGTGGCCGTGTCCGTGGGCCTCAACCCGCGCTCGATTGACCGCACCATCGGACAGTGGTGCGACGAAGGGCGTCTGGAGAGAACCGCGCACGGCCAATATGCCAAGGTTAAGTAGTCCCCGCAAGGGGGCTACTCAGCCTTTTTTCATCATATTGTAATTCTGTAACTTACAGAGTAAATGAGCAATAAACGGATAAAAACTACCGGCAAACCGATATTTTTTGTAACTTTGTAGAAATATGAATTGCTTATGAAGTTGTTCGAAGACATGACTCAAGCTCGGCCATTCATCAAATGGGTTGGAGGGAAGACACAGTTGCTGGATGAGGTTCGCAAATCGCTCCCTCGCGATTTCGCATCCCGTCAGCACGTTACTTATGTGGAGCCGTTTGTTGGTGGTGGCGCCGTTATGTTCTGGATTCTTCAGGCATATCCCAACATTGAGAGAGCTGTCATCAACGACATCAACCAGGAACTTATCTGCACCTATCGTGTAATCAAGGAGAACGTGGAGGAACTGATAGCAGAACTCGCTCATATCCAAGAAGAGTATATTCCCCTGGGCGCAGAAGACCGCAAGGCTTTTTTCATTGAGAAGAGAGCCCGTTTCAACACGAAGCAGACCACTCCGGTAGAAACGGCCGCACTCTTCATTTTCCTCAATAGGACGTGCTTTAATGGCCTGTACAGGGTCAATTCCAAAGGCGAATTCAATGTCCCTCACGGCAAGTATGCTAATCCCCGTATTTGCGATGCTGATAATCTCCGTGCATGTTCCAGTGTCCTTCAGAGGGTAGAAATCCTCTGCGGTGATTTCGCGGAAACTGGACGCTTCGCCGGCCCTAATACCCTGTTCTATTTTGACCCGCCGTATAAGCCCATCACCGAAACTTCATCCTTCACGTCATATGCAAAGGAAGGCTTCGACGATAGCGAGCAACTCCGACTCCGCGACTTCTGTGACCAGATTAGCAAGGAAAAAGCTCTCTTTGTAGCCAGTAACTCTGATCCGAAGGACGTGAATCCTACAGAGAATTTCTTCGACACCATATACCAACACTTTGTCATCAAAAGAGTATCCGCCGCCAGAATGATTAATTCCGATGCTTCTGGCCGCGGCGCCATCTCTGAACTGATGATTTCTAACGTAGTTAACGCGTAAGTATGAGAGATTTTATGACTTGGTTGGCGGGCTTCCGCTCCGCCATAGCTGGCTATAAGTATTACACCGACTTTGAGAAGATTTACAAGAATGTAGACGCTATCAAGGTTGAGCTCAACATCATGAATTCCCTTATAGGATGTCAGGATATTGAAAAGGAATTCGTGGCGCTGTACCGGCGTTATCCGGAAATCCTCAAGTGTATTCCTATCCTGCTGGCCAAGCGTGAATCTGACATTCTTACAGTGGACTTTGACGGCGAACACGTTTGGAACTTCAAGCGGGCCAATTACCATATCGAGGAATACGTGGTATTTATGCGTGAGACCGGATTGTTCGACCTCATGCAGCAGAAGCACATCCACAACTTGGTGGACTACGTTACCGGCGTGGAAACCGGCTTAGATTCCAACGCTCGCAAGAATCGTGGTGGTCACGTGATGGAAGACCTGGTGGAAGGCTATCTTGTCAAGGCCGGCTTGGTCAAGGACAAAACCTACTTCAAGGAGATGTACATCCACGAAATTGAACAGAAATGGGGAATCGACCTGTCCTGCATCTCCAATGAGGGAGGCACCGAAAAGCGCTTCGATTTCGTCATCAAGCGCCCCAATATGATTTATGGCATCGAGACCAACTTCTACGCCAGCGGTGGTTCAAAACTGAACGAGACGGCTCGCAGTTACAAAACCATTGCTCTGGAGACCAAGAACCATCCCAAGTTCAAATTCGTGTGGATTACCGATGGCCACGGCTGGGGGTCTGCCCGGAACAATCTAAAAGAGACCTTCGACGTTCTGGAAAACATGTACAATATCATGGACCTCGATGAAGGCGTGGTCGAAAAGAAGCTGGTATAGTATCGATGCCCACAGCCTACTACAAATCACAGGATAAAAACTTCACGCTCCTGCAGGGAGATTGTGTCGAACTTCTGAACTCATTCGATTTCAAGTTCGATATGATTTTTGCCGATCCACCGTATCATTTGTCGAACGGCGGTATCAGCATACAGAGCGGTGTTCCTGTATCCGTGAATAAGGGCAAGTGGGATAAGTCCCAGGGCTTTGAGGAGGACTACAAGTTCGACAAAACGTGGCTGGCCGCTTGCCGGGAGCATCTGAAATCCGATGGCACCATCTGGGTCAGTGGAACGTATCACAATATCTTCTCTGTGGCTCGCTGTCTCTCGGAGCTGGACTTCAAGATACTGAACTGCATCACTTGGGTGAAGACAAATCCTCCACCCAATCTTTCCTGCCGATACTTCACCTATTCGGCGGAATACATCCTGTGGGCTCGAAAGGAGCAGAAAGTGGCTCATTACTACAACTATGAGCTGATGAAAGAAATCAACGGCGGTACTCAGATGCGTGATGTCTGGACGTTGCCAGCAATTGCCCCGTGGGAAAAATCTTGCGGTAAGCACCCCACCCAGAAACCGTTGTGCGTCCTGTCGAGAATAATTCAGGCCTCCACCAAACCCGGTGCCTGGATACTTGACCCCTTCACTGGAAGTAGCACCACCGGTGTTGCCGCGAACCTTTTGGGCCGCCGTTTCCTTGGTATTGACCAGGAAGAAAAATTCCTCGAGATGAGCAAAGCCCGTCGCGAGGAACTGAACAGCATCAATCGTAGAGGAGAGATTCTGGAGAAATTAGAGAAGCAGGCCAAACTTTTCCAGGATAGCGACATCCGCGTCCTGTGTGAGCCGGAGGCGTATTACGGCCCCGAACTTCCGTTCTAATATTCTCTGTGTCGAATCACCAAATTAAGGACATTCTTGAAGTCCCGTTGGCCCAAAATGCACTCTTTTGTCCACTGAAGCGCCAGTTTGAACTGGTGGGCGTCAGGTGTCTGTTTCTCACACAAGCAGAATAGTTCAAGGATAATGGCAATTCCACCGATGGACATTGTCCCTGGAGTACTAACATTTGCAAACTTGGTCTCGATCTCTTTTAGGGTGCGAGGCTGATAAAGCTTACGCTCTTCCAGTGAGTCGAAAGGCTTGCAAGATTCATAGAACTCAAGATAATAGTCCAGTAAACGAACAACCGCATCTTTGTGGTGCTGTGCTTTTAGCAGTAAGTCTACTACCCATTCGTCGTGGGGAAGAAGGAACGGCTTCGCATCGGGTTTTGGCTGAAGAATCTTCACGCGGAAATCCAGATCGGGTCGTGCTCCTTTTTTCCCTTGAAAGATACCGATTGCTGTTCCATCAGAAGCCACAAAGGTGTGAATGGCAGGACCTTTAGGATCACGGTACTGCCACATCTCATTGTCAATGAAATACTTTGGATTATACATAGGCAAAATGCTAAATGCTTCGAATACCATTGTAAAGCATATTGCGACCACTCCAATTCCAGTATGTTATATCCTGTTCAATAAAGAGCCACTTAATACACTTGCAAATCATGTCAACAGGATAGCCACTCTGGAAGGTAAACGCATTATACTCCAAAGGATCAATCTCGTTGCAGTTAAAAATACGGTCTATGATAGCACGAAGACTTGAATATTGCGCAGGGTCTTCTGCCTTCTTCGCTGCAAGGTCATTTAAGATATTATCGTGAGAAGGCCTATTGCTATGGGATACACGGCCATTTTTGCTTACATGCTTAAATCTTTGATTTGAAACACGGACCTCAAAGTCGAATCCTTTATTAAGATTCGTGGGCCTCTTCAAATAAATCCGGTTGCCAGCATTATCTGTTTCTACGTTATATTCGAAATTGCTTGGTGCGCCAGCAGCACCGTTTGGCTCATTTAGAAACAGCTCTGTTAGAGTACGCCTATAATCCGCTCTGGAATTTTCGTTAATAGTAACTGGGACAATTGTTGCCATATCAGAATAAATCTTTGATGTCCAATTTCAATGCTTTAGCGATCCGCTCGATATTACAGAGGGTAATGTTCTTTTCTGCACGTTCTATCATACCGATATATGTTCGATGTACACCAGCTAAGTCAGCAAGCTGTTCTTGTGACAGATTACGTTTTTTTCTAAGCTCTTGAACTCTCTGTCCGAAAGCCTTGAGAATAGGTTCTTTTTCCATTATGTAATTGCTTGATTTACTAATTACAAAGGTAGATATGCTAACTAAAGTTATCAACATACTATAGTTAGCAATATGTTCCGTAATTAAAATTGCTCTTACCGAAATAAATCGTTATATTTGTGAACAAGCAGTAGTATAGTTCTTTGTCATCCTGTAGGCTGTTATTTATTGCCAAATATCGTTTTTATTCTCCCAATAATGGGAACAATATAGAAGCTGGGGTCTCCTCACGCGGGAGGCTCGAACCGAGTGTTTAATTTAAGTTTTTAAACATTATGATTATCAACATTTTATCGGTCGATTTTATCACAGACGTAATCGACCTTGAGGTGAACAGAGAAAGAAAAGAACACGGACACATCCGGAGTCTATTCAAAGACCAGTGTCCCGAACTGTGGGCTGCTGAACCCACCCTCTCCGCCACCCGCCGTCTCTATTTCTCCATCACCAGCAACGCTCGTGAGTGTTATGGTGATTCTTACATTGCCCGCATCCGCCTTGGTGCTGATCGGGATCTGACTAAAAGCGTTTTAAAACAACGTCTTTACGACTATTTCCGACAACGTGCCATTGTCGGTTATGATTTCGTAGACAACATCGAAGTCTGGATTGAGGACTCAGAACAAAAGCAGGAAGGCTGCACGCAGTACCTCCGATTCTCCATCGTACCCAAAGACCAGACCGTCGCTTCAGGATGGGAATTGCTCGTGTCATACAATGGGCACTCCATCGTATATGACACTCCCCTTTCCGCCCTTGACCTCAAAGCAACACGCTATAAGGTTATTGTTGGAGACGAAGTGGTTAAAGTAAGGGACCTCACTCCCGAGCAAAAACGGGACATCTCCTCCATCTTTCCAGTCGTCAACAAGGAGCTGTCCAGAGAACTCGGTGTCATTGAGCATTATGAGAAGATTCCTAACCGCTATGCCGACACCCTGCCCAAGATTCGTTCATTCGCAAAAGAGTATCTTTACACAGAAGAATTCAACTCCACAGTACTGAAGATAACCTGCAATGATTTCATCACGGTGCCTGATGACAAGCTAACCGAGGTGACACAGGGCTCCAACGTGCTGCTCTTCGGCCGCAGCCAGATTAGTTTCGACCCGTACACCGGCTTATTCGGCAATCGAAATGGAGGCGGATACGGTCCATACAGTGCAACAGAAAAAACAAACGTCCGCTTCTTTTTCATCGCTCAAGAGAGTCAGAAGGATGTTTGCCGGTCGCTCTACTGCATTCTGAAAGACGGAATGATAAAGAATCCTTCCACCGGTGCGTACTTTCAGAAATACAAATCGCTTGCGGACGACATCCTGCAGCCTTTTAACACTGACAAGAATGGAAGTATCTATTTTCAATCAGTTGAGACCGCTGTCGAGGACATACGAGCAGGCCTGGCAAAGAAGCAGTGGGATGACAATGCCTTCTACGTGGCTCTCTACATCAGTCCAGTAGATCGGGATGACCCTAACCCGGAGAGGCACGACATATATTTCAAGGTCAAGGAAATGCTGCTGGAGAAAGGGGTCACCTCGCAGGCTATTTACAACGAGAACCCTGGCAAGAATGCATTCCAGTTCCATCTTCCCAATATCAAAACAGCAATACTTGCCAAGATAGGCGGCATCCCCTGGCAGTTGCAGACACGCAAGAAAAGTAACGACGTTATCATAGGTGTCGGGGCATTCAAGTCCGAGAAGATTGGTAAGAGATACATTGGTAGTGCTTTCTGCTTCAATAATGAAGGTGTTTTCCAGAACTTCGACTGCTATCGAGATGATGACCTTGACAGCCTTGTGGGCGATATTCGTAAGGCATTGGGACATTTCGTTATTGAGAGCGGTAACCCTGACCGTGTAATCATTCATTATTATAAGACGATGAAAGAAAGGGATTCTGCGAAGATTACGGATATGCTGTATAAACTCGGCTTCTCCATCCCGGTATATATCGTCACCATCAATAAAACCGAGGCATCTGATTATGTCGGATTCGATACTGAAGACCCCGGCCTTATGCCGAAGAGCGGCACTATAGTCAGGCTCTCGTACAACGAATTCTTGTTGTATAACAATGCCCGCTATGATAAGCCTGGCAGATACGATTTCCTCTTCCCAGTCAAGTTGAAACTGAAGAAGGTCTATAATAATGCGACCCCCGAGGACAAAGAATTGCGCATGGACGAAGCCCGTGCCCTTCTTAACCAGGTCTACAAGTTCAGTCGGATGTATTGGAAGTCTGTTAAGCAACAGAATCTGCCCATCACCATCAAATACCCGGAGATGGTCGCAGAGATAGTTCCTCACTTCCGCAAAGAAGAACTCCCCGCTTTCGGCAAAACAAACCTCTGGTTCTTGTAATAGAGATGATCGGATTGCGCAAAATGCGCGAAATACGCAGAATACGCAGTGCCGATGGGAAGATATAAGCCGATGGAGGACGGTGCCAATATGCGGGCCGATAAGGAAAGCGGTACTTGCCCTTCCGGGACGGACGAGCCGCCCGGAAAGGCAACCTTCAATGCCACCCTTCGCTGCAAGATTGTGGCCGGACAAGCCGCCCACAAACTTGCTGACGCCCTCCCCGCAGATAAAAGGAAAAGCGGTCACGGTCAGCAGTCAGTTGCTCCGCTCGCTGCGCTTGCTCCACAACGGCCAGCTCACCGTGCTGGTTTATCCCCCACCGCCCCCAGGGGCCATAATCGCCCGGGAGCCGCAGTGCCGGCGCGACCGTCGGTGCCTCGAATCCGCGTACATTAACATAATCCCATCGGGATTGTGTAACAGCCGCCGGCACCGTCAGTGCCCCGCATCAGCGGCATCGGTATAACATACTCCCGGAACCCGCAGAACCGTCCTACAGGGCGTCAGATTACACAATCCGGATTATGTTAAGTACGCTCCGTCGGTGAGTTGCGAGTGTCCTACCTTCGAACTCCCGTGCGAGGCGGCGGCAGGAGAGTCGTTCGCTCAGGGAGGGGACCACCCCTCCCCTCCGTCGCTCACTCCGCACTTCCCGCAATCTCCGATTCAGCGTCGTCAAGGTTCGAGTCCCGCTCCAGCAGTCGTCTCTTCGCGAGGGCGCTCGAGACCACTGCTTCCGCTACGTGGCCCGCAATGAAGGTATGGAGGTATGCGTGGGCGGGAAGTGCCGCCCCGAAGACCGTCAGTGCCGTGCGACCGGCATCACTCGACTTCAGCGTTGGTGGTATGCGAGCATCCTGCCGCCTTACGCAGCATCCGCTGCTGGGTCGTTCCAGGCCGTGACTCCTCTTCCTCCGCAGGCTCCGTCAGAAGAGTCCCGTCCCTCCACTCCGCGGTAAGCCTTCGGCTTGTTTATACCTGGCCGCTATTCCTCCAGGCCTTGTGTCTTTTCCGCCTTGTGCGCGGTCCTCGCTACGCTGCGGTCCGTGCTCGTCTCCAAAGCCACAAAGCCTTCCGGGCAGCCAGGAGGCAGGCGTTCCGCCTGCTGGCGCAGACAGTGTCGGGATTCCGCTACGCTCCACCCGCCACAGACTGCGCCGGAGCGACAGTGCCAGGCTTCGCCTCGAACGTAGTGCCCCGATTCGAGCAGTGAGCCGTTCCGGCTCAGGGCGGTGAGGCCGTCTGTCCTCCCGCATCGTCGGTCTCTTCCGCTGCTCCAGGGAGCCTGAGGTCTCCCTTCCGCGGCGCTCCAGAGCCCGCCGTCCCCACGCTTCCAGACCGCCTCCCCGCCCACGCTCCACTTCGATCCGCGCCCTATGTTATTTGCAACATGCTGATGGCTGTTTTTTCGCAAAGTTATTTCCCTGTTTCATACGGTTGCAGGATTTTTCCTCGGTCGTCCTCGTTTAACTTCTTTTTTCAGTATTGTTTGTCTGTTTTCCAT
>Ga0256405_10004257_pt1 | contig 27245 bp, 25 predicted proteins | sample RumenRJG_02DNA_FD_189096 | JGI IMG/M metagenome (GOLD analysis project Ga0256405, IMG submission 189096) | Bovine rumen microbial communities from Lethbridge, Alberta, Canada - RJG_02 | ecosystem: Host-associated > Mammals > Digestive system > Stomach > Rumen | place: Canada: Alberta... | reverse complement strand
TTATGAAAACTTAGATGAGTTAATATGGATTGTTACGGAAGAATTTTATAATCACGTTTCATCTTCATCATTATATGGAGGATGGATTGATGAATTTATGAGAAATTAATTCGGTAAAACACTATATCTTCTTTTAGATTGTATCTTTTTGCATCTTTACTAACTATGAATATTGATACGAATGTATTATATAATGTAACTCCTGAAACTAATGTATTATTAATATTAAATAATATAAAATGATGAAAATTAAACGCATTATTAATTGGTTCATAAAATCCTTTAAAAATAATCTTACTCTCAAAGTCATCATCTAATTTTCCTTTAAGTAAATAGTCTCGAAATATTTCACATAAGGGGTCATTAAAATATTCTTCGCCCAAAATCTCATGTGTTAATTCATAGGAAATTTTTAGAGATTCTAATATTATTTCTTCTCCAAATGTTTCTAAACGTTGTTCAATAGGTTCTTTTGATGAAGTAAATTCGTTTTTTTCATATTTTTGTTTAAAATCTTCTTTTATTTCTAAAAATTTATTATATTTTTCTTCTTCATCTTTAATACCTTTAAGAACTGGAATTCTATCTTTTTTATATAATATATCTAGTTCGGATAAAATAGTATTCAAACTTTTTGTTTCATCATATTTAACAGTGTTTCCTTTTATTGTTGTTTCAAATTCAGTATCTTTCAAATTTCCTTTATTGTCCCACATTGGTTTTAATCTGATGGAGTTATCATTTGGGTCAACAACAATATTTGGAAATGCCGGCACGACTTTTCCTTTTTTATTTTCTATTTTTAAATCATGATTTATAGCACGAATCACTCCACTTTTTATAAATTTACTATCAATAGTTTTTCCTAAATGACTATTACAATCTTTACAAACATTATGGATTTTATATTCTCCTCCTATTGAGTCTGGAAAAACATGTTCTTCGTTAAAATCTTTTTCATCTTTTGGGGTTTTACAAATAATGCATTTCATAATTATTTATTATATAACTCCAAAAATAAAATATAAACTATTGAATTCAGTAATTACTTACAGTTTTAGCATATATAAGTATAAATTCGTTTTAAGTAACGATGCTTGTATAATCAAAAAATAAATGTGTTAAATTGATATAGTCGTGATTTGTTCTTTCATGTTTAGATTTATAAGCATACTTAAATTCATGTTTAAATGATTCTATAGGATTCACGTTTTTATTTCTGAGGTAATTATTTAATTTTTCAATAATTTCATTTATATTGTTGAGATTGTCTGGAATTTTTTCAACAAAACAGATCATTCCTGCATTATTGGTTTTTGGAGAGTATTTCATATTGATAAATTCAAGGATTCCATTTTCATAATAATCTTTAAAATTAGGAATTTCTCCAAAACGTTTACATTCAATTGTGTGATAATATTCATCATTGACATCAAGATGATGTATATGTGAATATTGTACTTTTATATCTAAACGTCCTTTTCCTTCACCTTCATCTTCTTCGGCTTCTTTATTTAGTACAACACATCCTAAACCAAATTCAAATCTTAAATGTAACATTTCTCTAACTAAATCACTACGATATATATTTTCACGATCATTGTCCATTTCATTAATAATATAGGGCTCCTTTTCTAAAATATGGTTATATGAATAAATTGCTAATTCTAAAGTTTTATTGAACAAGTTATCTAAATTAAAATTTTTAGCAAATTTAAATTCTATCATTATTCATTCCCCATTTCCATTAGTTTATTCATAAATTCGACAATATCTAATCTTGCAATTGCAGGATGCCAATTTTTATATTCGTTGGATTTAATAACATAAAATGAGTTTTCAGTGAATCCTTTAATATCTTTTTGTACATATAAATTATTCTGTTCAATTATGCTTAAATTACCATATAAGTTTACAATATCTGTGTCTTCTTTAAATTCAATTAGTTTAGATGGTGTATTTTCATCTATTTTAAAATTTATGCCAATGAAATTATCTGAAACATAAATTTCTGAATGCAAATATTCACCATCGTTTTCATTAAAATAATGTTTAAAATGTTTAATAAATAATGTTGCATAAGTTTCTAATTCATTTTCGTAAATACTTCTAAATGCATTATTATTTTCATCTAAAAAAGAATTAGAATCTAACATTGGGATTGTAATATCAAATAGATAATTTATTAAATCAAGTTCTTGTTCATCAAATTCCATTAAATCAAAAATTAAATTATCTAATTCTTCTTGTAGTTGTTTGATTTTTTCAGGTTTTCTTTCATTTGAAAGTTGATCAACATATTCTACAATTTTTTCATTTTGAATAAATGGAGTACTAAATAATTCTGTTTCAAGTATTTTGGTTCTTTCTACACCAATTGATGAGAATGTTAGAAATGCAAAGTATGTAAATAATTTAGAATTTAATATCCCCACAATTGATTTTAAAATTGGAATGTCTTTATTTGTTCCTTTAATTGAAACAATGGTGTCTTTAAAAACCCATTGTTTATCTGAAAAAGCACTTACACATTGATAAAATTTATTTGCACCAGCTTTAATTAAAACATAGGGGGGTTCAAATATTTTTTCGTCACGTGTCCTATTAACTAATGGTTCATTCCATTTGTTAACGTTACTTTCATCAATATAATATCTTTTAAGCATTCTTTTAGATGAACTAACATCTAGATAATTATAATTTAAATATTTGCTTGCATCATTTACAGGGTTGGAAGACATGTTTATTCCAGTACCGTGTATTAATTCATTATGTTCAATGATTTCTTTAAGAGGAACGAAACTTTTCAAGCGTTTTATAAGATGAAAATCAAGAACATTTCCATATAATAAAAATTTCCACATCCAGTCATTTTGAATTAAATCAATTTGTTTCACATATTTTATATCTAATTTTTGAATTACAATATTTTGTAAATAATAAAATAGTTTATTTGGTTTAAGAGATTTATGTTTGATTTCATTATCTTCAGTTCTATTCAAATCATAAAATAAAACACATGGGGGTTGTGTTGCATTTTTAAATATATCTTTCCTCATGGTTGAAAGTTCTAATACCTTTTCTAAATTAAATAAATTTAAAAATATTTTTCTAAACTTCGAAGCTTTTGTATTATATAAAGTTTTACTAGGGATAATTAAAGCTATTTTAGTTTCAGCATTAGCAAAATCTTTAACTCTAATTAAAAATGTTTGTGATATCTCTTTATTGGAGATGTGAATGTTATTGTTTTCAGAATAATTTATATGGAGTGTATCTTCACTGCCCCATGGTGGGTTGCCTACGATTAAATCAAATTTATTTAATTTATTGAAATCACCAGTTTCATTAAAAAAATCATCATGGAATAAATTTTCTCCAATTAAATCGGGCATTTCAAATTCATCAATTGTCGATATGTTTAAATAATCAAATACTGTTAATGTTATGGATAAACTAGTCAAATATAATGCATTTTCATCTTTATCCACACCATATATATTATTTTTAACAATATTAATTAATTCATCATTACTTAAATCACCTTTGGATTTAATATTTTTATTTATAATTCTCCTTAATGATTCAACAAGAAAAACACCTGAGCCGCAAGAGGGATCTAAAATTTTACAGTTATTATTATTTTTTAATTTAACATCTAATGTATTATCAAGTATATAATCTACTAAAAATAATGGGGTGTAAAAAGATTTAGTTTCATCGTATTGCTCAAGAAATATTTCATAAATGTTACTAATTAATTCAATTGGAATAATACTAAAATCATAAGGACAAGCTAATACTTCTTGTTGTTGAACAATATCATGTCCTCTAAACAAATCAGATAAATATTTTAAATGTTGTTTTTTAATTTTGACTTTATCGGTTTCATCAAATTTATATAAATTTAAATTAAATTTCTCTTCAATTTTATTAAAAAAACCAAACAATTCTTCCTTATTTTCAATGATACTATAGAATTTATTATCAGAATAATCAATTAGCTTCCTATCAATTAAATATTTTGAAAATATCAATTTACCAATTAATCCATGTATTATATTATTGGGTAGGTTGATGTTTGATAAAAGCTCTTTTGTTTGTGAGATGTTATCTAGTAAATATTTTTGTACTTTTTTTGATTTATCAAAATCTTCTTGAAATTCAGTGAAAAAAGATCCATTTACAATATTTTCAATGTTAAATGAATTCAAATCCTCTAATTTATTAAAAATCGCTAATCTTGATTCATCCTTATTAAAAACATTAGCATTGTAAATTTCTATTTGGCCTGGTCGGCTAATAAAAAGTATAGGTATGTCATTTAAATTCCAAATTTGTTTTAAAAAATCATTAAAAGTGTTTTCATAATCATTTTTGTTGTTGTATTCTTTAAAAATAATTAATGGATTACTATCAAGAGCATATAATGCATCATAATCGATATTTTTCAATGAATATTTAATTCTAGCATTAATATTACTACTTTCATCACTTTTGTAAATTAATCCATTAGATGTTTTTAAACCAATTCGTTCAAAAATATTTTTTAAAGAATTTTCCATATTAAATATTATAAATTAGTTATTATTTAAAGTTTTTTATTAAAATAAAGTAAATTTATCAAAGTTAAATCAATATTGCTTTCATTATAAGAAATTAATATTGTAAATAATTGAATTAATTCAATTCAAGTATATATTATTTCTTAGTGGAATTTAATTGGTTACATATTTTATTAATTAAAATATACATAATTAACATTATCTAGTGAGTAAGGTGTTTTTAATGATTGATTTTGAAACCAGTAAAAAGCAAATTGCAAGTCTTGTTGAAGAGTTTAAGACAAACGAACATATCTATAAAACTGCAGCATTTGATGAGGAGAACACTAAAATTAATTTCATCAACAAATTTTTCATAGCTCTTGGTTGGGATGTAACTAATGAAGCAGGTGTTGCACCGCAATTTAAGGATGTTGAATTTGAGGATACTGTTATTGTAGGTGGAAAACCTAAAGCTCCGGATTACTGCTTTAGAATTGGTGGGGCAAGAATATTTTTTGTAGAGGCCAAAAAGCCTAGTGTAGATATTGAACATGACAGACGCTATGCATTTCAGCTTAAAAGATATACTTGGAGTGCACATTTGCCTTTAGGATTACTCACAGACTTTGAAGAGCTTGCAATATACGAACCTAAAACTGCACCTAAAAAAACTCACAACACTAGCGTTGACAGAATCAAATATTATCATTACAGTGAATACGTTGACAACTGGGAAGAGATATATAATATCTTCTCTAAAGAAGCTGTACTAACAGGTAAGTTTGACCAATACGTTAAAAATATTCATGGTGATAAAAAAGGAACATCCACAGTTGATTCAGAGTTTTTAAAAACCATTGAAGAGTGGAGACTGGAACTTGCAAAAAACATTGCACTTAGAAATAAAGAATTAACAGTGGATGAATTAAACTTTGCAGTTCAACTAATAATCGACCGTATAATATTTTTAAGAATAGCTGAAGACAGAGGAATAGAAAAATATGGTCAGCTAAAGAAATTAACTGAACTAGCAAGATATGAAAAAGATAACTATCCGGTTTATGAAGCTTTCATAGAATTGTGTAGGAAAGCTGATGCTAAATATAATTCTGGGTTGTTCCATTTCACCGAAGAAAAAGACATTAGCTTAAGTGCAGATACACTGACTCCGGGTCTAAAAGTTGATGATGGTAAATTAAAAAAGATTATTGACGGATTATACTATCCCGACTGTCCTTATGAATTTAGTATGATTTCAACTGAAATTTTAGGAAATATTTATGAACAGTTCCTTGGAAAAGTAATTAGATTAACCGATGGACATCAGGCCAAAGTAGAAGACAAACCTGAAGTTAAAAAAGCAGGAGGGGTATTCTATACTCCACAATACATTGTTAATTACATTGTTGAAAATACTGTCGGTGAACTTCTGAAAGGAAAAACACCGAATAAAGTTTCTGAGTTAAGAATTGTTGATCCTGCTTGTGGTTCTGGAAGTTTCTTATTGGGTGCTTATCAAAAGCTATTGGATTGGCACGTTGAATATTATTCTAATTTAGATCAACCGCCTAAAAATGTAATTTACACAGGCAAAGATGGAATACCTAGATTAACTATTCAAGAAAAGAAAAGGATACTTTTAAACAATATTTATGGTGTAGATATTGACTCACAAGCTGTAGAAGTAACAAAATTAAGTTTACTTTTAAAAGTGCTTGAAGATGAAAACAAAGATGTACTTGAAGCTCAACAAAAATTAATCCAAGAGCGAGCTTTACCATATCTTGGAGACAATATAAGATGTGGAAACAGTTTAATTGGTACAGATATATTGGATTCAAATGATTTATCCAGTGATGAACTTCATGACATCAATCCTTTTGATTGGGAAGAAGAATTTCCTGAAGTATTTGAGAATGGCGGTTTTGACGCAGTTATTGGAAATCCTCCGTGGGGTGCTTCATTTTCAGATATTGAACTTGAATATTTAAAAGAAAAAAATAGTGAAATCATAGTCAGAATGATTAATTCATTTTTGTATTTTACTTATGTGTTCTCAAAGAAACTTAATAAAAACGGATTGTTTGGAATGATTGTGCCTGATGTTATTCTATACCAGTCAAGCTACTTACTCTTAAGACAATTCTTAACAGAAAATTTTTATATTTCAAAATTACTTAATATGGGTATGAATGTTTTTAAAGGAGTTAAACAACCATCAGCAATTGTAATCTTTAAAAATAAAGAAGATTATAACCAAAATATTGTTGTAGGCAATTTCACAGATATTTCTGAAAAAGCCCTAGCAATATTGGATGAATCAAATTTCAACACATATAATCAAAAATTATTAAATAAAATTCCTTCAAACCTATTCATAACTGATAATATCAATAATTATTCTATTCTAGAAAAAATAGAGAATATTTCTGATTTAACAATCACAGATATATTGGATGAAGATAAAATGCAAAGAGGAGCTTCACCAGATTATAAACAGGCGTTCATGATAAATGAAGAAACAAAACTAAAAAATAATCTAGAAGATAGTCATGTTAAAAAAGCAGTATTTGGAGGTTCTCAAATTAAAAGACATTATATCAATCATGATGATACCTATCTGATTTATACAACAAAAAAAGATAAATTTTCTGAAATCCCAAATATATGTTCTTATATAAGACAATTCAAAGATGATATTACTTGTAAAGAAGTTAAAACAAAAAAACATCCATTATACTCCCTTCATAGACCTAGAAAAGAAAAAATATTCTTAAAAGATAAAAAAATTATAGGAGTCATCACTTCAGATAAATTAATCGTTGCAGTTGATGAAAATAGACTTTATGCCACTGATGGAGTGTATATTTTTGGAACAATTGAAAAATTCAATCCTTACTTTGTAACAGCACTTTTCAATTCAAAACTATATACTTTTATCTATAGGCTTTATTCATTAGAAAACGGCAGAATACTACCTCAAGTAAAACCCGCAATTGTAAAAAGAATGCCGTTCATTGATATTGAACCAGAAAATCAAACACCACTCATAAACTTAGCAAATAAAATGGTTGATTTAAATAAAGAGCTTTTAGTTTGTAAAACTCCAAAAGATGAAAAAATATTAAAATTACAAATTACTAAAACCAATGAGAAAATAGATCAATTAGTTTATGACTTATATAATTTAACCGATGCTGAAATAGCTATTGTTGAAAATGAAGTGGGAAATGAATCTTAATTCCTACTTTCCATATTATATACTATAAATAACAAATATTATGGTGAAGACAAAACTAATTTCACCCCCATATTTGTTTTCAAAATAGAAATAAGTCATTTTTATTTTGACTGTATTCTTTTTAACTCTATTTGACTTATTTCTATCCTATTCCTTATTTTTTTAAAATCAAACTGTTAATGTCAATCTTCACGAAACTTTTAAAAAAGTAGCTATACTATATAAATATTTATATATTATAAATAATAAATTATATAATAAATCATATAATAATTTAAGTGGAGGACATTTATGCCAGATTCAATTGTTTTACTTGAAGAAAGAAAAGAAGTCACTACATTCTTATTAGATGAAGGTACAATCACTGCAACCACCGTAACAACCCCTACTGGAGAAACTCCTGGTTACGAATATGCAGGAAATAAAATCAAGACAGATGATGTTGTAACATTATCAGCCAATTCAGATATCGGAAAACCAACAGTTAAAAAATATACTGCTGCTGAAGGTGAAATCATTTTAGGTATTGCAGTCAACGATCCGGTTACCATGACTGGTGGAAAAAGAAAAACAGCTATTCTTGTATTAGGTCATTTATTCAGATTAAAATTAGCTGGTGGATTATCAAACATAGCCGTTAATGACAGAATAGCTTTAACCAGCACTGGTGCTATCAAATCAGATGACGGCGAATATATTGCAATGCATCCAGTAACAAGTTCTGACGATTACAAATACATCGAAGTATTCAGGCCATACGACATCGGCGCAACCGGTGAAACTGGCCAGACATAAAGGTGATAATGAATGATTACAAAAGGAAATAATACCAAAGTCCAAAACGAAGTAATAGCTCAAACTATTACTGATGAAACCGCAAAGAGATTAAAATTAGCTAGATTGTTTCCTAAACAAGAAATCAAAGAGAACTCAGATTACTACACATACTTCAGACAGAACATCAATCTCGATGAAGCTATCAAAAAAGGTTTGCTTGGAGAAGCAAAAGACATTGCTCCCGGTGCATCATTGCAAGAATTGAACATCAGAAAACCTGTAACCGACACAATCAGTATTGATACTGTTGGTGGAGTCTTGAATGTCAATAAGGATGTTTTCGACTCAGATATCGTTTCATTTGAGGATTTATTAGGCGATGTGGCTACCGTTATTGCTAACCGTATTGAATACAACATTTACGATACATTAATAAGCTCACCGAACGTTCCACAATATAACACAACTCAAACAGATGATACAATGGATGCTTTCGGTAACTTTGTCATCAAAGCACAGGAAGCATTCAAAGGCAATGCCGGAGCCGGTGCGGATTTAACAATAATGGCAGAGTCTTACAAAACATTATCATACGTTAAACAGTTGGCTTACTCCTCAAACAAATTGGTTCAGCCTGTAGAAGACATTAAGGAATACTATGGTATTGATAACATTGACCTGTTAGGAACTACACAGGCTGACGGCGGATCTCTAATAGGTGAAAAACAGTACATTGGTTTCGATTTAAGAAATGCACCATTAACTGTATTGTATTCCAAATCTTCAGGAACTACAGTTGCACCTATTACAAGTGATGAGAACATTGCAGATTTCTACCCTATCATTGAAATCATGCGTAAAGACATCTACGATGAGCTACCACAATATACCAAATTATTTATACAGAGTAAAGTCGGAATATTGCTAAATAAACCCGGACTTGCCTTGAAAGGTACTTGCAGACCATAAGGAGGATTGTTAATGTTAACCAAAGGAAATGATGCAAAAGTACAAAATGAAGTGATGGCACAGATTGTGGCCGATACTTCCGCAAAGTGGATGAAATTCACAAGACTGTTGCCAAAGCAGGAAATTGAAGAGAATTCACAGTATTACACTTACATGTCTCAAAGGGTCAATATCGAGGAAGCTATTCAATCAGGCGTTCTTGGGGAAGCTAAAGATATTGCTCCTGGCGCTACTTTGCAAGAATTTAATGTAAGAAAGCCAATCAGTGAAATATCTCCATTGATACTATCGGTGGTGTCCTGAACGTTTCAGCTCAAATGCTTGATTCCAATTTAATCTCCGTTAATGACATGCTGCAAGACGTAGGAATTCTCATCGGCAGAAGCATTGAAAAGGCAGCTATTGACATGATAATGAATTCCAGTAAAGTTGCTACATACAACTTTGAAAGTGGCGATGACACTGGTATGACTATCCTTAAAGCTCAGGAAAAATTCAAGGAATCCGCAGGAAGCTATGCTAACTTAAACAGTATGGCCGTAAGCTACAAATCACTGACAACCCTGAAATCAGACATATTCTCAAGCAACAGACAGGTCGAACCGATAGAACTTATCAAAAGCTATTACGGTGTTGACAACATCGATATCTTAGGAACAGCAGTATGCGATGGCGGTTCCGAGATGGGTGACAAGACCTATATCGGTATGGACTACATCAACCCGGGAATGAAATTATTATACTCCAGAACTACCGGAACAACCGTTGCTCCGTTAGGACCTGACGGTGAGATGTATGATTTCTATCCGTTGATTGAATTCATGAGAAAGGACATCAGAGATGAGCTTCCAATGTATACCAAACTCTTCATCCTGTCAAGCGTTGGAGTATTAATGAATGCGCCTAACAGAATCATCAAAGGTAATTTCAGAGCATAGAACCATATTTTATCTCCTAAATATTAGTGAAGTTTCAATAGCTTCACTAATTTCTTCTGCTCCGTTTTTATATGCAATAATCGCTATATTATATACTTGAGGCTATAAAATGAAACTGATATTAGATACTGAAAATTCACATCCAACAACAATAACAGTCAAGGGAAAAGAAATAACATTGCTGTTGATTGAATCCAGTATACTGATTGATTCATCACAAATAGCCAGAATTTTTGACAAAAAGGAAAAGACAGTAGCTACCAAAGTCCAGAAATCCAAACTGGAGAAATATGAAACAGAAAACGTCAAGCTACTTAAGAATTACGGACTGATGCATCCTGATGCAGTCAAGCCAAGACCATTCTATGACTTAAGGCAGATGCTGGAAGGACCAGCTTATTACTACTTCAAAAAAGAAGATGAAGTTGATATAATCAAAGTAATCATCAGGGTAGCTATCGGCAAACATCGTGAGTGGATTCATAATCGGTGCATTGATAAATTTAGGGTTGGGTGTGTCCGATAACTATTTTAATTTTTAAATCTCTCTTTTTTTATTTTATTTTTGAAGAATCATATGTTGGTTCTTTAAATGAATTATATCGCGAGAGAGTTTCTCAGATTTGTTAATTATTTGTCTAGAATTGATTTTCCTTAAATGCATTTTAAGTTTAAATAATTAATTTCAAATATTCTATATTATTTGTAGCAATAATAAATTATCTATAAATTCTTTTTAGATTCATATTTTATGTTAATTATTTATAATATATGTTTAAGTTCTAATTCTGTTCATGAATTTTTTTAAATAATGAAGTTCATAAATATTGATGTAGGTGGAGATGATTTTATGTTGGGTATAAAAGAATTTTTAAAGCCTTCAGTTTTAGGATACTATAAACGTTGTGAAGTTACTCAAATTTCTTTTTACAAAGATAATCATGAAGAGGAATCTAATTTATTAACTTTATTTATTTTTGATGAAGAAAATTTTCAGGGTAGGAATGAAATTTTTTTGACTGGCAAGAAGAATAAAATAAATTCTAAGTATAAATTATGTATTAAAAGATTTTATTTATCTATTGAAGAAAGTATTGAACTTTTCAATTGTTTAAATCAGGGTGTTTCAAAAACAAGTTCATTAAAGAAATATATTTTTAATGATAATCCTTTAAAATTATTGCCTCAGCAATTCATCACAACAAATGAAGACATTAGATTTAATAAGATACTTAAAAATAATTTCCATAGTGGTTCTTATATATTTGAGTTTTTTGATGAAGAAAAAGATTTTGAATTATTATTTGGTTTAAATAAATCGGGAAGGTTAAAAAAGATTTCAAAGATGATTGGGGAAGTTGTTCCAATTGATTTGTTGTCTTGTACTGATTGTTTGGGAAATTATATTTTTCAATTACCAATAACTATTTTAAATGTTCACCCAAATAAGAATAAGAATATACTTGGTATTGATTTTTATTGGCATAATAATTTAATTAATGAAGTTAAACCTAATTGTTTGATTAATATATATTCAAAAGTTGATAATAATTATCTATTTGATATTTTTGAGGAATATAATAAAGAAAATCATCAAAAAATTAACATATTGCCTTCTGGAAAAAATTATGTTTTAAAAATATGGAATAATGATTTAAAAATATTGCTATATGAAATGAATAGTAAATATTTTGAAAAATTCAGAGTTTCATTGAGTATGAGTGAGTGTGAAAGAAAATTTATTGAGGATAATGGAGAATCTGAAGTAACTATCATGTCAAACCCTAAATTAAGTGATGATATTAGTTATTTAAATTATAGAAATGATGCAATGTATAAAAAGAATTTAAAAGAACTTGAAGATAATCTTAAATTTAACACATATATGCAAAATGAGAACGCATTAGAAGATATAAAAACATTAATTAATGAATATGGTAAAAATGGTGTAAATATAATTGATCCTTATTTGGAACCGAATGATTTAATAAGAACAGTAGTCCATTTGAAATTCTATGATGCGCCAATAAAAGCAATTACTTCTTTAAAAAATTCATTTAATGAATTATTGATAATGAAAGAAATGTTAGAGCAACTTCCAAATCAAAATATAGTTCAAAATTTTAAAAATGTTTTAAATGAAAAAATAGAAAAAGAAAAAAAATCTAATCTTGAATGTATTGAAGATTATAAAAAGGAGTTGGATGAGAAAATTATTAATTCATGTGGATTAAATTTAGTATTTAGGGCTCAATTTGATAGATATGGTCAACCATTTCATGATAGATTTTTAATTTTTCCTGGAGATGATGAAAAATTACTTGAACCCATAGTATTTTCATTAGGAACTTCATTAAATGCTTTTGGTAAACATTTCCATATATTGCAAGAGGTTTCACATCCGCAACATGTGGCTGATGTTTTTGATAAGTTATGGGGGATATTAGAACAAAAAGAGGAGTGTCTGATTTGGAATTCAAAGGAATAATTGATAATTTTGATGAATTTAATATGATTTTGGTTAATGAAGAATTAATATTATTATTTGAAAGTTTGCATGACTTTTCCTTTGATGAATTAATGTATTTTGAAGACCCATTACATTATGAAAATATTGGTGTTCAAAAAATCATGTCTCAAATTGATGAGATTATATCTGTTTTATTTTATAATATTGATATTAAAACAACTGATGATGTCATAAGTATTGTAAAAAGTGATATTTTATTATTTAAAAGAGCTATGGATCAAATTGATTTGAAATATTTTATTTTTTTCTCGTATCTAAATTCTTATTTGAATGTTGATGTTGATTATTTGATAAATCATTTTAACTATGAACTAAATATGATTAAGATGGAAGAAAAAATTAATGAGTTATTTAATCAAATTCAAGTTTTTCCTAAACCTAATGATAATAACTTATCACCACTTTTAAAAAATGTTTTATTTAAGTCCTTGAAAAAAGATGACATTATGCATTCATCATTAAAGTTATTAAATATTAGTAAAGATCCATTCATTTTTTATAATTTTAAAATTTATTGTCCAAAATTATTAACTAGTATGCTGATACTTATTAAAAAAATAAATTATGATTTCTTTTTAAGAAATATGTTTGATGTAAATAATTTAATCATGGCAGTACTTTTTTGTAAAGAATTAGATATATCTGAAATATTAGAGTGTTATTATGAAAACGATATTTCTAATATTGATTTATTATTCACATTTTTGAAAAAAAGTATAGATTCTAATGAATTAATAGATGATAATATTGTGTTTATTAAGGATATTCTACTTGATATTTTGGAGTTAAATGAAAATTTATTTAGAAAAATTATCAGATTATTCAAACATAAAAAGTTATTTAATAGATCAATTGGTTTATTATTGTGTGGAATTAATAAATGGGAAGTTGAATTAATTGTTAATGAATTTGACTTAAATTTTGGAGCAAATAATCATCTAATTAATCTTAGGGAAAATATTTTAATAAACCTCGATAAAAAATCGGATAATTTTAAATTAGTTTTAAAATTAGTTTATAAAAATTGGGATTTGAATTTAAATTCTTTGATTGATGATGATGAGAATGGATGGGATTTATTATGCAGTGATTTTAATTCATTTATTTTAGAATATTATAATCAATTTTATGATGATGATATGTTGGTTGAAGAAATGAAATTGAATTTTAATTTTCTTGAAAAAATTAATTCAACATGGTCATCTAATTTTACAAATTATAAAAATAGGATACATGTTTATTATACGAAATTATATTTGTTAAGTTCAATTTATAAAAAAAGGAATATTAATAATATAGAGATATTGGGATGCTATGAGAATTTCTTTAAAAATAAGTATTTAATTGAAGTTTTGTTAAGAGATAAAGCGAAAAAATCGATTATTGATTTTAAAAAAGATTATAATATGATGAAAATTCAGTAATTAATATTTTTTAAGGGAGTATATTATGTTTAAAGAGGTCATTAATACAATTATAATTGAAAGTTATGATGAACTGGCATGTATTATAAAAGGAAAACATGAAAAGAATAAAATGGACCTTCGTGAAGATTTTATATTTCGGGGATTATCAAACATCGAATATGAATTAATTCCTTCTGCTTTAAGAAGAAATAAGTTAAATCAACTTGAAATTAATGAATTAATTGAATCTGATCACATATTTAAAGTTTCAATTGATGAAAATGATGCCAAAATGTTTAATTTAGAATATTCTGAATCAATAAATGATGGTGAAGTTATAATTGGAGTAGATAAATATGGGAATCTGATTCATGATGTGAAATCTGATTATAAAGTTTTAGAATGTGATTTGCAAAGAGAAAGAGAAAATTATCTTCTATTAAAATTTTTTAATTATGCAGATAAATCTGGTTTGAAAGTTAAATCAGAAGGATTTTTAAGAGAGTTGATTCATAATTACTCTTCAAAACGATTAGAAGAGTATTGGTTGGATTTTGATATTTTAGAAACTATATCCTTGGCTCAACATTATGGTTTGCCGACTAAAGCTCTAGATTGGTCTTATGATTATAAAGTTTCATTATATTTTGCTGTAAAAGATGTAATTGAATCTAATTTGTCTTCTGATGGAGTATTGTGGGCCTTAAATTATAAATTAATTGAAAACCATAATTTTAATGAGGAATATTATGTTAATTTACATATTCATAGGCCGGAATATAATACAAATCCTAATTTAAATGCTCAAAAAGGATTATTTACTTTTTTAGAAAGATATGTTGGAGATTATGACAAACCATTAAACAAAATAATTTCTGATGAATTAAATAAAACTCTTGACCAAATGCCGTGGGATAATCTTTATGAATCTAAAATTAGGACAATTCCGGATGATATATCTAAAAATGATACGATTTTCTATAAATTTATTATTCCTAAAGAAATTAAACAAAATATTTTAAATGAATTATATTTGGAGGGTTATTCTGAAGAATATTTATTTCCCGGATATAAAGGAGTTTGTGAATCAGTAATTAATAGAGTAAAGTTAAATGAGATATTAAAAAATAATGATGAACATATTAAAAAGAGCATATTATTGTCCGTGGACTGGAATTTAAATGAAATTATAAATAAAAATCAACTTTATGTATTTGTAAACTTGGATTTTAAAGAAGAAATTGATAAAATCTTTATTTACCATAATAATGATGTTGTAGGTTATTTTAGAGGAAATGAAATAATTAAAGATTCACTAAATGTGTTATGGGAACAGTTTGGGGAACATTCAGGTTTATCTGAAGATAAATTTGATGAGTGTTTTAAAGGTAATGATGAATCATTTGCAATTAGAATTAATGATTTAAATATTTTTAAGCATTCAATTAAATTGTGTGACTTTGAATTGGAGAATGGTTTTTGTTTTGTTGAGGATAATGAAGATTTAAAATTTTTATTGAATTTTAATTAAAAAACAATTTAAATTTTTCTCAGAACTTTTGGGTTGCAATTTTATTACAAAAATATAATAGTTATTATATATAAATAATATAATATGTCAGATAATAAAAATAATAATATTAGTTGGACAAGTTTTTGCCAAGCTATGAATTCCATAGCATACTGGCTACTCCAAAATAAAAAGAAGTATAAGAAACGTGACCATTACCAAATATTAACGTTAAAAGGTAGTTGTAGCGATATAGAAAAGAAAGCGAAGAAATTAGGAAACGATAAACTAGTATCAATGTATACAATGGCTTTAATCAAAGATAATACATCTTTAGATTTCCTTCCAAACTATGTAACATTAAAGAACGGATAACAAATTGATAAAGCCGAATATGTAGATATGGCCATAAGGACAGAAGCATATATCAGAGCAAATAAAAGACTTCCGGCTATTGTATATAGAATGTCAACACTTCCAGATTACAAAGATTCCACAATGAAGCTATTTATCAATGTATTCAACTTCAAAGGAAATACAATCGATGAAGCATTAGCTATTATATCAAAGAAGAAATTATATAGTTAATACTTCGATTCACCAAAAACAGACAAGAAAACAATCAATGATGCTAGTCTGGGTAAAGGTTCAAATTGTGTAGACTGGGGACAAGTATATTATCGTATAGCGAAATCATTAGGATATGATGTACAATTTGTCCATGTCAAATGCCGTGTAAGTGGAACTGGCCATATAAAATTAAGATTAAAACATAAAAAACATACTGGAGGAAACTGGATTAACCGTGATCCTGCTGCAGTTGCGGATACCACTTCAGGAAATGTTAAATCAATCTGGTGTGAAGATGGTTACCTCATAGCATATGATCCTTCCTGGATATTCACAGATTTATATAGCAGTTAACGTTAATGTTAACTCTTTTTCTTTTTTAATAGTCATGTATGATTTTATAACAATTACAAATCTTCTTTTTTATTGTAAACTTTTGATAGGTTTTGTCGATATTGACTTACTTTTGCCGCATTTATTGGTTTATAAATTTCAATAGCTTGTTCACAAACTCGTTGGGCATCATCATATTTCTCTGAATCAAAGTATATTTTAAACAGTTTAGAATAGGAATTATTACTAATTGTCCTTTCATTTAGATTTATTTCATATAATTTAATAGCTTCATCTTGTTTTCCTTGTTTTAATAAGTTATCTGCTTCTTTATCACGTTGTTTATGTTCTTCATTTGCAGAAGGCAATCTTTGAGATTTTGTTTCCTTTTTAATTTTTTTTGCTTTTTCTAAATCTTGTTTAAGACTATTAACATGAGATTTATTAGGTATCTTCCTACAGTTTTTAATTCCATGCTTCAATACTCTGATGCTATTGTCAATTTCTTTTCTATCTTGATATATTGAGGATAGATGGTAATATGTGAATGGTGTGTCGGTATGAATAAGAATATTTGATTCTAAAACTTCAATTGCTTCATCAATTTTTCCTTCTTTTTCTAATTCTTCAGCTTTTTCGTTATTTTTATAATAAATATTACTATATTTCATCATTTTCGCGTCTTCCAATCTTCTTTCTAATTCCAATGGGACGATGCCATATTTTTGATTGTATTTGTCAATATCTCTTTTAACAACTTTAATAGCATTGTCATAATCATTATTAAAAAAATAATTGAAATTTTCTGTAGAGTCAGGAATCTCTTTTCTTATTTGTTTTCTATAATCTTCAAATGCTCCCATACTATCACTTAAAATATCATTTATAGCAACTAATTAATAGTTATTTTTATTTTAACTATTCAAATAAATTCAGTTTATCATTAATATCATGTTGGAAACATAGCATATATAATTTTATATAATTGAAATAATAAAATATTATATTAATTATTATATACAGGTTGTAATAGCTATGGCCAATATAAATAATACATCATCCTATATGGATGAAGACAAAAAGCAAATTATCAAAGAGTCCAATTATACCTTTAGAGATGCTCTTGAAGTTTCAGCTTATCTCATTGAAGTGGGCAAGTTCGAAAGATTCTACAAGGAAATGCAAATCCACGACTTGCAAAAGGAACTTGACGAAATGGATGACGGAGAATAACTTCAAAAATAAATCTTACGTATATAACTCTTAAAAGAAAACTATTTTTCATAAGCAAAAGTAATATTTTATTATTACTTTTATATTTTTTTTATAATAAAATTTTATATATAAAACATAATAAATATATGTATTATGTTACTCGAAAAAACCAACATCAGCGCAAGAGTGGACATTACACTCAAAAAGATTGTCGAAGATTCAACCTTCACCCACAAGGACGCATATGAACTCGGAGCAAAACTGATAGATATGGGAAATGCTGAAGAGACAATTGTACTAATAAACACCAATCCTGATTTTGAAAGAATCATGAAACAAACTGAATACAGTTTAATCGAAGCAAGGAAACTGGAACTAGAAAGAGAGTTAAGGGATTTGTAGGAGGGAACCTATGGGTCGAGGAAATTCAGATATCATATATTTTTTAGAACAGCACGAACAGGAAATAATAAACTGCTGCAGGAAAGGAATGAGCAACAATGAAGTCATTGAACTATTAAAAACAAAATATGGTCGTGATGTAGCAGATATTACTTATAGAAAATTCAAGGCAGGTTTAAATCTGACAAAAAGTGATTTCCTGGAAACATTATTGGATGAAATTCTAGTAATGAAAACTTCCGGAGCAACAGATGCAAATGTCAGAAGATGGCTGGAAGAGGAACATGAAATCGAAGTAAGCCGGTTCACATTCTCAAGATTCAAAAAGAAATATCACATAACAGATAAGGAAAAAGACGCAAGAGCAAGAGATAAAGATTCATTAACAAATAGAGCCATTACTCAAGGCCAGATAATAGACAATGAAGTTCACACGGATAATATTGACTTAGCTATTGATACAATTCTTCAGCAGCAGGTCACAGACATCAAAACAGGTCTTGACAATCTTGACAAGATTACCAAAAATGCAGTTGGTATTGAAATTGACTTTGCAAAGCTCGACCAGGAACTAAGATACAATGCCAATGAAAAAAGCTTGGCAAGATATTTAATTGATTTAACAGAATTAAAAATAAGATATCTGGAATTATCCGTTAAAGCATTTGAAGCTAAAAACAGACTGTTTAAGGATGAAATGGATAGACTATTTAAAAATAGGTCCTTGAATTGGAAGACAAAAAGATTGAAATCTCACAAAAAGACATCATGAATGAAATAGAAATCCTTGCAAAACAAATTGACGATAACCATGTACAATGAGAACAATGAATTCTATTTGGATGCTAGAGATAAAGTTATTCTTCAAAAGTGTGTATATGAAAATCCATATATTCCATTCTCTCCATTTCCAAAGCGGGCTGAAATGAGATTGGCTCGAGAAAAGGAAGTGTTGATTGGTGGTGCTGCAGGAGGTTCCAAATCAACCAGTTTATTAATGAGAGCATTGTTCTATGTTCAGGATGATACCAATGAATACCATGCCCTCATCTTGAGACGTACTTTATCTGACTTGAAGCGTAAAGGAGCTTTAATCCACAAGGCAAGTCAGTGGTTAAATCGAAAGGAAGTTCAAAATAATGCAAGTATCAAACCGAAGTGGGATGGAACCGAACATTCATGGACATTTCCCAATGGAAATTCATTAACTTTTGGGTATTTGCGAAACATCAATGACCTTGACACATACCAAGGTTCCGAATATCAGTTCATAGGAATTGATGAGCTGACACAGCTTGAAAAATTCAAATATATCTACATGAGGTCAAGAGTAAGAAAAACCAAAGACAATAAGCTTCCAACTCAATTAATGGCTTCAAGTAATCCTGGTAAGCGCGGAAACAAATGGGTACGTGAAAGATTCATAGAAAAAATAGATACCGACATTCAGGACAAATCACAAATAAGATTCATCTCATCCAGCTATCTGGACAACATCTATCTGGACAGAAACGACTATGAAAAATACCTCATGGGTTTGGATAGAGTCACAAGAGAGCAATTAATGAACGGTAACTGGTATACTTCAGTCAAAGGTCAGCTATTCGATGAATCAGACTTTCACATAATCTCTCATGATGAATACATGAAAATACCAATCATTAAGGTTATCAGATATTGGGATCTTGCAGCTACAGAAGTATTGAACGATGACAAATTAAGAGGAACTGATCCTGATTATACTGCAGGTGTTTTATTAGCTAAAGATCTAAATGATAATATCTATATTTTGGATTCATATGAATTTCAGCTTGAGTCAAGAAACTTGATCAATGAAATACTGAACACTGCAGCACGTGACAAATCAGATGTACAGTATATTGAACTCGACGGAAGCACAGGTAAAAACTTCGGATTATTAATTATAGATGAGCTGACGAGAGGAGGATTCACTACAGGTACTGGTAACTCAAGAGAGAATAAAATCGATAGGGCAAGAAGAGTTTCAGCCGATATTCAGAAGAATGGAATTTTCCTAGTTGGGAGGGATAGAACAGGGTTTACGAAAAAATGGGCCATGGAATTTTTAGAAAAAATTACAGCTTATCCTAATGAAGTTATTCACGATGACTGTGTTGTGGCATTTACTGGAGGATATGAAAAAATAGTTGCAGAAAAACAATCGCAAAGAGTCAATGTGGATAAATGGTATTCCACATGATAATTTAGTTTGAAGTGATGTTTTTAATACTAAGATGCATAAGGAAAGTTAGTAAATAATCTTTTGCATTTGCTATTCAAAAGATACGTCCTAAAACTTACGGAGATATCAATAACCATTAATAGTGGAATGAATAAAAACAGTATCAAAAACACTTTGGTGGGCATTATGTGCAGTGAAAGATATCTGGGATATATGTTGGCGGAACGGCAATAAAATACGTCATGACCGATAGGGGCGCAGAAATCAGCAAAATCAATGAAATGAAAACCAACAGGAAGATGAGAAACTCTTTAATTCACTGGATGAAATTATTTCCCCAAACATAGATGAGATAGATGGCATTGTGATTTCATTTCTTGGAAAAATTAACTCAAAAAATGGCATCGCCAATACTGCAAGAGCCTTCATGTGAATTTGTGATTAGCCTTAAAATCTACCCTTGAGGAGAAATACTTCGCCTGTTGGGATTTTAATGAACAACTTATGTGACTATCCTAAAAAATGCCATTATGATAAAGAATTAGATTTAGGAATGGATTTAGTTTATAAAAAAGTATAAGAGGGAAAAATTGAAACGAACAAAACAACATAGAATTGATGCATCAGCAAAAGCCATACTTATGAAAAATGCTCCTAAAAATTGGTCTCTTGCTGAGCCTAGTGAAGATTATGGTAATGATTATTTCGTGAAAGTTTTTGATAAAGATACTGATGAAGCAACAAAAATCTCATTTATAATCCAACTAAAAGGTACTGAAGACTATAAAAAAGATGAAAAACATGTGAAATTTTCAATTCGCACGGATTACTTGAAATATTACTACTACAAAGTTGACATGCCAGTGTTTTTAGTTGTGGTAGATACAATTAATGAAGAATATTGTTGGTTATTCATTCAGAGGTATATTAATGAAGAATTAAATGTTAAAAAACCAAATTGGAAATCACAGCAAACAATTACCTTAAGTATTCCAATTGAAAATACTTTTTCAAATCCGCAAATTATAGAACAAACAGCTGCAGAAGGTTCCCAATATTGTAATTTCCTAGTAAACGGAACACCTACACAAGAATTTTTATGGAAAGTAAAAAATATAACTGAGAATCCTTTAGAAAAATCTAAAGACCTAAAAGAACAATATTCAAAAATATTTGAAGCTGAAACTAAAGTTGCATTTGAATTCATCCATAACCAGAATGATTCATATAATGCCAAAAAACACTTCCAATCAGTTTATGATAAAACAAAAGATGATGAAGATAATGTTATTGCGCATTTAAATTCTATTATTGGATTAATTCCCTTTTTTAATTTGCTAAATGAAGATGAAGCAGAGAACTTATTTAAATATATTCAAGAAGGAGAAAATTTATCTAAAGAAAATGACATTAAATATTTACAACATTATTTTTATGGTCTCAGATTAGAAAAGCTTTGTTTTATTTTGCAAAATCAACTTCAAGACTTACTAATAACACAAAAAATAGGAATTCTTGGAGATACAATTTTGACCCCAACAATTTTAAAGACAACAAATCCAGATATTGAAAAAATTTTTAATGTACTTCGCAGATTGTATAATGATTTTTCAACTAATTTAATGAAAACCTTTGATGAAAATGAATTATACATTTCGCTTGAGTTATTTAGAATGTTGATTGGAATGCAATTACATCATGTCCAAGTTATCTATAAATATACTGACGAAAATACACAAAAAGCAGTATCTAATCAAATTAATCAATTAATTTCTATTTTTAAAAAATTGATAAATTTTACATCAGAGTTTGAGATTTTTAAATATGATTTATTGACATTTGAAACAGCCTACCTGCACTTGATTGGAGACGAAAAGTATAACGAAACTGTTGAAGAATATATTGATTTTGCAAAGGAAAATAACTCACAATATCACATAGAAAGAGCAGAATCACTAAAAGAAAAATTATCAAAACCATTGAATAGACAGAAAGACATTAGTGAAATGTCAGATGATGAACTTCATGATTTATTAAAATCATTAATATGGACTATTGAAAAAATCGATATTGATGTTGATGAGAGCGATGAGGCAATAGTATTAAATCGAGCTGTAAGAGATCTTAATCCAAAAAGAGTATTGGACAATTGTAAAAATTTAGAACTGCATTATGGACATGGTGGATTATATGCTAAAGTTTTTGGATTGGCTTCTGATGGGTTTAAAACGATTTATTGCAAACATGGAGGAATAATTACAAATTGGAATTTGGATGATGCTTATGATGAATTTTATAACAAATATTGTAAAAAATGTGAACATAAAATTAAACAGGATTTTAAATGGGATCCTGACAAATTATCTTATGTAAAATCAAAGAAATTTAAAGAAATATTAGATAAAAATCCACTCATTAAATAATAAAAAATATTAGGGGAAATTTTTATGACAAATATTGAAATTAATGTAGAAACCAAAAATAAACTAGAAACAATTGGGAAAATATTATCCCCATACCTAGATATCAATTATGATGATTTTGATGAAATTATTGATATTTTAATAGATACTTTCAATAATCATAAATTAAAAGCAGAGTATGATGAGAAAGAAAATATAATTAAAATTGGATATGAAAATTCAAAAATATATTCAATGCCTATTTTGATATTCGAGCTTAAAAAAGGTTGCTATGAAAAAATTGGTATTTGGATGCAAAAAAATAACTTTATTCCAGAAATCAACACAGATGTTACGGAATATATCAAAAAATGTGAGGATACATTTTTATAATTAATTAATACAAACAAATACAGTTTATAATATCAATTGATAATAGATTAAGAGAAGCTTTAAAAGTTATTGGAAATTATAATAATATGGAGGAGCGAATATGAAAGGATATGTTGGACCTGAATTTAAAAAAGACGCATTTAATTGCCCATACTGCGAAGTTTATGCTCATCAAAAGTGGAGATATCGTTTAATGATATTTAATTCTAACAGTGAGCATCCTGCAGATCCTATATATGACCAATTAGGAGTCAGGGGTTGGTCCACATCAAAATGCGACCATTGCGGCGAAATCTCATTTTGGCATGATGAACAATTAATTTATCCAAAATCATCAATCGCACCATTACCTAATGATGATATGCCTGATGATGTTAAAGAAGATTATATTGAAGCAAGAAATATTGTCAATGATTCACCAAGAGGGGCTTGTGCACTTTTAAGATTAGCATTACAGAAATTAATGCCTCACTTAGGAGAGTCGGGAAAAAATTTAAATGAAGATATTGGAAATTTAGTTAAAAAAGGAATTTCCAGTGAAGTTCAAAAAGCATTCGATTCAGTTAGAGTCATTGGAAACAATGCTGTTCATCCAGGAGAATTAGACTTGAAAGACGATGTTCAAACAGCAATTTCATTATTTCGTTTAATCAATTACATTGTTGACAATCAAATTAGCTCAAAAAAAGAAATTGATGGAATATTTGAAGGTCTTCCTAAAATGAATATTGAAGCAATTAAAAGAAGAGATAAATAAAATTTGAATGAATATTGTGGAATATAAATTAAAAAAATATTTTATACATGATGTTTTAACTCCTTGGATGCATTTAGAAGACATCTATCTTAACGAAAATCATCCTGTCCATGAAGATTTAAAATATGATTTAGATACTATAAAAGAACAAGATGTTCTAACATATTACAAAAAACATGAAGAACGAATAAATTTTTTGAATCAGAAAATAAAAAACAAAATAATCTATTCAAAAATATTACTATTTGGAGAATTGCTTGCTAACTCAATATTTGAAGATAGATTAGAGGCATTGTTAAAAAATAAGCCCTATGATAGAAAAGAGTTTGAAAACTTTTATGATAAAGAAAATTTAATTAAAGTGGATAAATTTTCAAAAGTTTATGATTCGATAATTATTAACGGAAATAGATATGGATTATGTTTACCTATTAATGCTTTTAATTCATCTTATTGGATTTCACAAGAACTGAATAAACTTAATTTAGATGATGTTGATTTAAAAATTCGTGTCGATCCCTTTTTAAAAAATTTTTCATTAATTTGTCAAAAAAGTACTGTATTTTCAAAGCCATTGAACTGGAATAAAATTCGAGATTTAAAAACTGTTGATAAAGGCCAATTTAGAAATTATAAAACGGGGGAATTAACTGAATATCTGTGGAAACCTAGAAAAAATAATACTGTAGTATTTACTTGTGAAGAATTACCTTCAAAAGATTTAATAAATTTAAGAGGGAGTCGATATTTCCATGCAATTTTTGAAAAAGATAGTGGGAGATTTATATATCACTATTTAAAAATTTGTCCTTGGAATTTATACACGTCACAGCTTTCATCCATCCAGCTGTCAGCGCTTATTCCTGCTTTCATGCAGGTATGGTCTAAGAATTCTTCCACACTAAAACCATTTTCCGGTGCAACTTGTGGTAAAAGCAATCCTCTTGCATATCCTTTTTGAATGATTAATCCGTCACGTCCAATTTCAATTTCTTTTAGGTATTGGTCTGGATGTGCAATTTCAATTAGTTCAGGCTGAGTTAAAACGGTTACTTCAAATTCAAGATCATTATACTCTTCTTTTTTTAACTCAGGAAATCTCGGGTCATCAAATGCTGCTGCAATAGCCACATCAATTGTTGATTCGATAAGGCTTTTTACAGGTTCTGGATATCCGATGCATCCTCTTAGCCTATGCTTTTTATTTAAAGTTACAAATACTCCTAATTCTTCTTTTAATTCTTCAGGACAATCTTCAGGAATAAATGGTCTCCTGCTTGTTTCCAAACATGTTGCTATTGCGTTTTTCGCAACTTCAACCAAGTATTGTCCGTTTTCTTCACTTATCATATTATCACCTAACTGCTTCCTCCAACCATTGCATCATTGATTCTTGTGTGTGGTCCGCCATCTCCCACTGGTGCAGTCTGTCCGTCTTTTCCGCAGAATCCCACACTTAATTTGAAGTCATTTCCAAGTGCTTCCACATTGTTTAATGTTTCAAGGATATTTCCTGATAATGACACATCACGTAATGCTGTTGTTAGTTCACCGTTTTCAATTTTAAATCCTTCCGCAGCATTGAATTGGAAAATTCCTTTACCGGTATCCACTTGTCCTCCTCTTGAACCTTTTAAGTAAATTCCATCGGGAATATCTTCAATCAGTTCTTCAAAGGTCATATCTCCCGGCTGCAAGTATGTGTTACTCATTCTTACAATTGGTGCATCTGCAATAATTGACCTTGCATTTCCTGAGGATTTCATATTTAATTTTGATGCTGTTTCTCTTGAAGATAATAATGATATTAGTTCACCGTCTTTAACTAATTGGTTAGGTTTGGTTTTAACTCCTTCTACATCATAAGGGTAATATCCAAATCCGTCTTTTATTGTTGCATCATCGAAGATATTGACAATATCTGAAGCTATTTTTGTGTTTAATTTATCTTTAAGAATGGAATCATTTTGCAATATTAAATCTGCTTCAGTTGCATGGCCTAAGGCTTCATGTATCATCACTCCAGTTAATTCCGGATCTGCAATGATTTTGAATTTTCCTGATGGTGCAGGTTCAGCTTTCAATAATCTTTGAGCTTTATTGCCTACATTTCTTGCGAATTCTTCAATATCTGCATCCTTGATTATTTCAAATCCCTTTACTCCACCAAGGCTTCCATGTCCAAATTGTATTATTTGTCCGTCTGTTGCTGTAGCATTAAGTGCCATTCTCACACGGCTTGTTTTCACTTCAATTTGACTTCCTTCGCTGTTTAAGAATAATTCATTGGATTCTATATCCCCATAGCCAACTGTTGTACTGTTTACATTTTCAAGCATTGCACTGTCGCTTGCTTCTTTCATTATTTCCTGTTTTTCTTCAATGGAAATATCTTCAAATGGTATTTTTACATCAGTTGCTATTTTATCTTTTACAATATCACTTTCAGCCAATTCAATATCTCCTTTTAGAGAGTTTGAAAGTTTAAGTGCTGTTTCGGTGATATCATCAAATTTAGACATGTCTGTTGTGTATGCAAATCCCCAAGCTCCATTATTTAATACCCTAATCCTTGCTGAAACACTCATTCCAGTGTTAATTTCATCAATTTCTCCATCTTTCATTAAAATTGATGTGCTATTTCCTTTTCCAGCTCTGATATCAATATAATCAACTTTAGGGATTGTTTTTTCTATAACTTTTTCAAATAAGTTAATGTATTCTTCCATTCTATCACTCAAAAAGTTTAATCATTAAATATATTAGATTTCATAATACTTAATATTAATATTTTTATAGTAATAAATCAAATATAACAATTGATATAATTTAATTTTGGTGATATTTTATGGTAATTATTGTTGGTACTGGTGCCGGCGGGGCAATTATTGCTCGAGAATTAGCAAAAGATAATATTGATGTAACAATTATTGAAAAAGGTCCTTATATTCATTCTAAAGATGCATTTAATTATTATGATGCGTATAATGATGATGTTGATTTATTGACCACAACATGCATTGGCGGAGCAACTATTGTATCCATGTCAAAT
>Ga0256405_10004255_pt1 | contig 27247 bp, 35 predicted proteins | sample RumenRJG_02DNA_FD_189096 | JGI IMG/M metagenome (GOLD analysis project Ga0256405, IMG submission 189096) | Bovine rumen microbial communities from Lethbridge, Alberta, Canada - RJG_02 | ecosystem: Host-associated > Mammals > Digestive system > Stomach > Rumen | place: Canada: Alberta... | reverse complement strand
GGAAAGAGCTGCTAAACAACAAGCACAGGAGGAGAAGTAAGATATGTTGTCTCCAGCTAGAATGAAATATAGGAAGCACTTTAAAGGTAAAATTAAAGGAGTTGCTTCTCGTGGTTTCCGCTTAAGCTTTGGATCTTATGGATTGAAAGCTTTGGAGCCAGAACGTATTACAGCTGCACAAATTGAAGCTGCAAGACGTGCGATTACAAGATGTATGGCACGTGTTGGTAAGGTTTGGATTCGTATATATCCAGATGTTCCAGTTTCTCAAAAACCTGCTGAAGTCAGAATGGGAAGCGGAAAGGGTTCTGTTGAGTATTGGGCATGCCGTGTACGTCCAGGTACGATTTTGTTTGAAATCGATGGTGTGTCTGAGGAGATTGCGAGAAGGGCGTTATCGTTGGCAGCAGCGAAATTGCCTACTCTCACGAAATTTGTAATGAGAGGTGCTTAATATGGCCGATGTAAAGACAGCTAAAGCCGAATTGGAAAACGCAAAGTTAGAAATGATGCGTATCCGTTTCCGTAAGGTGCTCGGAGAGAACGTTTCTGCGCATGTAATAAAAAAAGCTCGCAAAAACGTTGCAAAGTGTGTATTATCACTACAGAATAATGAGGGTAAAAATGCCTAAGCGTATATTAGAAGGTGTTGTAACGAGCGATTCTCGTGACAAGACAGTAACTGTTCTTGTTACTCGTCGCGTTATGCATCCGAGATATAAGAAATATTTGAATGTTTCTAAAAAGTATCACGCTCATGATGAGAATAATCAGTGCGTGATTGGTGATCACGTTTCTATTTGTGAGAACAGACCGATCTCAAAGACGAAGTGTTGGGTTGTGTCTGAAAATCATACAAACGGAGGAAAATAGTCATGATACAGATGCAAAGCCGATTGAAAGTGGCAGATAATTCCGGTGCTCGTGAAATTATGTGCATTAAGGTTATTGGTGGAGCTGGTCGTAGATATGCAGGAGTCGGCGATATTATCGTCGCTTCTGTTAAAGACGCAATTCCACAAGGAAAGGTGAAGGCAGGTGATGTTGTTCGTGCCGTAGTCGTAAGAACAGCTGCTCCTATTCATCGTAAGGATGGTAGCTTGGTTAGATTTGATGGCAACGCAGCCGTCTTAGTTGATAAGCAAAATGAATTGATTGGAACTCGTGTTTTTGGCCCAGTAACGAGAGAGTTGCGTGCTAAAAATATGATGAAAATTGTTTCATTGGCTCCGGAGGTTCTGTAATGCAAAAAATAAAAAAAGGTGATACAGTACAAGTAATCGCCGGAAAAGATAAGGGCACGCAAGGCGAGGTTCTTCGTGTCTTAAAAGATGAGGGCAGAGTTATTGTAAAGGGTGTACATGTCTGCACAAGACATCAAAAGCCTTCTGCCAATAGCGCTGGTGGGTTGATTAAAAAAGAGCAATCAATTGATATTTCGAATGTTATGTTCGTTGATGCTCAAGATGGAAAACCAACTCGTATCGGGATAAAAGTTGTTGATGGTAAAAAAGTACGTTTTGCAAAGCGTACTGGAAATGTAATAAACTAGACGAGAGTAGATATGGCCCGGTTAAAGGATTATTATAAAGAAAAAATTATTCCTGAATTGAAAAAAAGTTTAGGAATTAAGAACGATTTGGAAGTTCCATCGTTGAAGAAGATTGTTTTGAATATGGGTATGGGTGAAGCTACATCCGACAGCAAGTATGTAAAACAGGCTGTAGATGAGTTGACTCAGATTTCAGGACAAAAAGCCGTTGCGACAACAGCAAAAAAATCTGTTGCAAGCTTTAAAGTTCGTCAAGGACAAAAGATTGGTGCAATGGTCACTCTTCGTGGCGAGCGTATGTATGAATTTCTCGATCGTTTAGTGAATATCGCTCTTCCAAGAGTGAGAGACTTCAGAGGTTTGCCAAAAAAGTCTTTTGATGGAAATGGGAACTATTCTTTTGGTATAAAAGAACAAATCGTATTTCCTGAAATAGCAGTGGGGAATATCGATAATATTCATGGTTTGGATGTGATCGTTGTTACAAGTACGAGCAGTGATGAGCGTGCTGCTGCTTTGTTAAAAGCGTTTAATTTCCCATTTATGAATTAAGAGGATTGAGAGATGGCTCGTTTGAGTAGTATAGAATCAGCAAAGAGAATCCGTAGAAGAGTTCAGGCTAAGAAAGCAAAGCGTGCTGAGTTAAAGGCTGTTATTATGAATAAAACACTTGCACCTGAGGAGCGTTTTGCTGCTCAGTTGAAATTAGCCGCTATGCCACGTACTTCGTCTGCAACAAGAATTCGCAATCGTTGTGCGATTACGGGTAGAGCTCGTGGTGTGTACAGGAAGTTTAATATTTCCCGTATTATGTTGAGAAAAATGGCCGCTGATGGATTGATTCCAGGCGTTCGTAAAGCAAGTTGGTAATTTGGAGAAGAATGATGACAGATCCTATTTCAGATATGCTTGCAAGAATTAAAAATGCTTGCATGCGTAATTTTGAAACAGTTGATATCCCATCATCTAAGATGAAGGCAGGTATTTTGCGTGTCTTAGAGAGAGAAGGTTATATCAACGGTTTTGAAGAAGTCGAAGAAAATGGCTTCAAGGTGTTGAGAGTAGCTCTAAGATATTACGATGGTAAATCATCAATTAAGGTTTTGGATAGAGTTTCAAAACCAAGCTGTCGTATATATTCAAAATTGAAGAATATTAAGCCTGTGTTTAATGGATTCGGTATATACGTGCTTTCAACTTCTCGTGGAATTATGTCCGACGCAGAAGCTAAAGAAAATAATGTCGGTGGCGAAATATTGTGTAAGGTGTTCTAAAAATGTCTAGAGTTGGAAAGCATCCTATAGAGATTCCTGCCGGAGTTAATGTTGTTTTGAAGGATAATGTTATTTCTGCGAAGGGAAAAAATGGTGAGTTCAGTTTCAAAGTATGCAATGATGTGAACGTTGAAGTTGCTGATGGAAAAATTACATTTAAACCTGCAAATGATACAAAAAATGCTAGAGCTATGTGGGGAACCTCAAGAGCTATCGTAGCAAAAGGAATTGCTGGTTTGGATCAATTGTTTGTAAAAAAAGTAAATTTGGTCGGTGTTGGTTATAAGGCTAGCGTTCAAGGGAACAATTTAGTATTGCAACTTGGATACAGCCATAATATCACATTCCCAATTGCTAGCGATTTGAAAATTGTGTGCGAAAGCCCAACTACAATTGCTGTATCTGGTGCAGACGATCAACGAGTTGGTGAGACCATCCGTGAAATTCAAAATTTCAGAGCTCCTGAGCCTTATAAGGGTAAAGGTGTGATCCGTGAAGGTCAGTATGTATACCGTAAAGAAGGGAAGAAGAAATAATCATGGCTAGATTTAGTGCGAAATTTTTAAATAGAAGCAGAAAAGTGCGCTATCAGGTCCGTTTGCATGCAAATGGCAAGCCACGTCTTTCTGTGTTTAGATCGGATCGTCATATTTACGCTCAAATTATTGACGATTCCTGTGGTAAGACTTTGTGTTCAGCTTCTACGATGGATAAGAGTTTTAGAGGAACAGGAAGTACTTCCAATTGCGAAGCTGCTACTAAGGTCGGGGCAATGTTGGCTGCGAAGGCAATCGAAGCTGGAATAAAAGAGGTCGTTTTCGATCGTGGTGGGTTCAGTTATCACGGAAGAGTCAAAGCTCTTGCTGATGCTGCTCGTGGTGCTGGATTAAGTTTTTAAGGAATTGTTAGTATGAGTCGTGAAGAAACAGCTTACATTGAAAAACTTGTCGCGATAAACCGTGTCGCAAAAGTTGTTAAAGGTGGTAAGAGATTTTCATTCTCCGCGTTAGTTGTTGTTGGAGATGGAAAAGGTCGCGTTGGATATGCTACAGGAAAAGCTCGTGAAGTCGCTGATGCTATGAAGAAAGCAACAGAGAAAGCAAAGAGATTAATGGTCAGAATTCCTATGCGTGAAGGACGTACGTTGCATCATGATGTAATGGGAAAGTTCGGTGCTGGTAAAGTTATTTTACGTAGTGCTGTTGCGGGTACTGGAATCATCGCTGGTGGTGCTATGCGTGCTGTTTTCGAGGCATTAGGTATTCAAGACGTTGTTAGTAAGTGTCTTGGTAGTGCTAATCCACATAACATGGTAAGAGCTACATTTGATGCTTTACAAGAAACAGTTTCTCCAAAGTATATTGCTGCTAAGAGAAATAAGAAAATTGGTGAAGTTACTTCACGTCGTAGTTCAGGTAAATAAGGAGTGATCTATGACTAAAGCAAAAGAAAAGACAGTAACTGTAGTTCAGACTGGTAGTATGATCGGTTGTATTGAGAGCCAAAGACAATGTTTGAAGGCGTTAGGTTTAGGAAAAATGAATCGTAAATCTACAATAGTTGATAACAATTGTGTCCGTGGCTTGATTAGAAAAGTTTCTCATTTGGTGAGAATTGAGGGTGAAAATGAATAGTTATAAACTTAATACTCTTAAAGCCCGCCATGGTATAGATAAAAAAGCCATTGGTAGAGGAATCGGATCCGGTTGCGGTAAAACTTCCGGATACGGTCACAAAGGAGGTAAGGCTCGTTCTGGTCGTGGTAAAGTATCTTGGTTCGAGGGTGGTCAGATGCCTTTGTACAGAAGACTTCCTAAGAGAGGATTTAACTCAAGAGCGGATAAATCACAGATCGCAATCATTAATTTGATTGATTTGCAACAGTTGTGCGACGATAAGGTTTTTGCTGCTGGTGCAAATATCGGTATCGAGGATTTGAAAAAGGCTCATGTCATCAGAGAGAAGGCAAATAATGTGCGTTTGCTTGCTACTGGTGAATTGAAAACGGCTTTGAACATCTCCGTGAATTATGCATCTGATGCAGCGATGAAAGCTGTTGAGGCTGCAGGTGGTAAAGTTCAAATAATTTAGGTAATTTCGTATGGCTGGTACCTTTGATCAAGGTTTTAGTTTCGATACATTAGCCAAAGCCACGGACCTCCAAAAGAGGTTGCTGTTTACGGTTTTGGCTCTTTTTATTTATAGGATCGGAACATATATTCCTTTGCCTGGTCTAAATCCTGCAGCTATTGCTGATTTAGCCAATAGGCATTTGGGCAGTGGAGGCATCCTTGGAATGTTTAACACATTCTCTGGAGGCGCATTAAGTCGTATGACGATTTTTGCGTTAAACTTAATGCCTTATATTTCTGCCAGTATTATAATTCAATTATTTACAATGGTTTCTCCGCAACTTGAAGCGTTGAAGAAAGAAGGGGAAACTGGACGAAAAGTAATCAATCAATATACAAAATATTTGGCGATAGCCGTTGCGTCGTTTCAGGCGTATGGTTTGAGCTTGTATTTGATGAACGCACAAGGTTCGCCTGTTGTTATTGGTGGATTGTTCCCTGTGATTTCAATACCATGTTTGGTTTGTGGAACAATGTTTCTCGTTTGGCTTGGTGAGCAAATTACTGCACGTGGTGTAGGTAATGGATCATCGTTGTTGATTTTTGCCGGTATCGTTGCAAACATGCCTGCTAATATTGAAAACGTGTTTCAATTAGGAAAAGCTGGTGCTATCTCTGTTTTTGCGATGGTTATGATTTTCGTCTTTGCTTTTGCTATGATTCTAGGTGTGGTTTTCGTAGAGAGGGCGCAGCGTAAGGTTATGATTAATTATCCGCAACGTCAGGCGATATTAGCTCGTGGACAAAATATGGATATGAGCTATCTTCCATTGAAGATAAACTCTGCTGGTGTTATTCCTCCAATCTTTGCTTATTCTTTAATTTCGTTACCTATGATGGTGGCTGGATTTTTGGCTTCTGGCGGTGATAATGAATGGCTTAATGATATCATCAATATTTTTGGTCGTGGTGGGATAACTTTTTCGATCATATTTGTTGCATTGATTATGTTCTTTTCGTTCTTCTATACTGCGGTTGTTTTTAATCCAACTGAAACATCTGATAACTTGAAGAAAGCAGGTGGATATATTCCGGGAGTAAGACCAGGTAAGTCTACAGCAGAATATCTTGATTATATATTAACTCGATTAACTACTGTTGGTGCGATTTATATGTCTGTTGTGTGTATTTTACCTGATGTTATTCAGAATAAATTTGGTGCTCATTTCTTGTTCACTGGTACTGGTATATTGATTATTATTGGTGTTACCATTGATACAATTTCGCAAATTTATGCTCAATTGTTGTCACATCAGTATCGTGGCGTTTTGAAGAAAATGGAGAAAAAGAAGAAATGATAAATTCTATAATTTTGATTTTGTTCGGAGCTCCAGGTGCTGGAAAAGGTACAATTGCTCAATATATGAAAGAGAATTATGAAGTATGTCATTTTTCCACTGGAAATTTATTGAGAAGTGAAGTAAAATCCAAATCTAGTATTGGTCTGAAAATTGAAAAGATCATGGGGACTGGCGGATTAGTTGGTGATGATATCGTCAATGAAATTGTCGAGGAAAATATTTCTCGCGTTGCTGGTTCATCTTCGGTTATCATTTTGGATGGGTATCCGAGGACCAAAGATCAGGCCAAAGTGCTGGATAGTATTAAGAATGGCGAGTTGCGTGATTCTATCCGTGTGCTAGAATTGGATGTTGATGACGATATTGTCGTTTCTCGTATTTCACAACGTCGTGTTTGTGAAAAATGCGGAAATACGTATGGTCCTCACGATAAGATTGAGGCCTGTTCGTGTGGTGGTGCGTTGATTCGTAGAAAGGACGATGAAGAGTCAGTTGTTAGGAATCGGTTGAAGGCTTATTATGAGGCTACTCAGCCTGTTGCTGACTATTATAAAGATAGATTAATTAGGATTTCCGGTGATGGAACTCCTAGTGAAGTAGCGTCAAGAGTTGATGAAGCTTTGTCGCGTTTTGGAATAAAAAAGAGGAGATAAGTCCGTGGCTCGTATAGCTGGTGTTAATTTGCCTGATAAAAAACATGTTGAGTTTGCATTAAGGTATATTTATGGTATCGGACCAAGTCGTGCAAGTCTTATTTGCAAAGAGCTTGGTATTCCTGCATCTAAAAGGGTGTTTGAATTGTCCGATGATGAGATTTTGAAAATTCGTGAGGTCATTGACAGAGATTATCAAGTAGAAGGTGATCTACGTCGTATCGTAACGATGAATATTAAGGGGTTGATGGATTTGGGCTGCTATCGTGGTTTGAGACACAGAAAAGGATTGCCTGTCCATGGACAGAGAACCCACACAAATGCTCGTACTCGTAAAGGTAAAGCGAGAGCGATTCCGGGTAAGAAGCAAGTGACAAGGTAAGAGGGCATTATGGCTTATAATAGTGGTACGCAAAAATTAAAAAGAAAAGATAGAAAAAATATATCTTCTGGTGTTGCTCACGTTAACGCAACTTTTAATAACACAGTTGTTACTATTACTGATCAACATGGAAATACAATTTCTTGGAGTTCTTCTGGAAGTTTAGGATTTAAAGGTTCCAGAAAATCTACTCCATATGCTGCTCAATTGGCTGCAGAAAGAGCTGCGTCAAAAGCAATCGAGCATGGTATGAAAAATATTGACGTTGAGGTTATGGGGCCTGGTTCAGGTCGTGAATCTGCTTTGAGAACGTTTCAAACCCTCGGTTTGATCGTTGGATCGATCCGTGATGTAACTCCAATTCCTCACAATGGTTGTAGACCACCAAAACGTCGTAGAGTTTAGTATTAAGGGGTTTTGAAGTGATACAGAAACAATGGCAAGATCTTATTAAGCCTTATAAATTACAGCTTAATGGTGAAGTTGTCGACGATAGCATGCATATCGGTACTGTAGTTGCTGAGCCTCTTGAAAGAGGATTCGGTGTTACGTTAGGTAATGCTTTACGTCGAATATTGTTGTCCTCTCTAAAAGGAGCGGCTGTAACTTATATAAAAATTGAGGGTGTCGATCACGAGTTTTCAACAATTCCTGGAGTAACCGAAGATGTAGCGGATATAATCTTGAATATCAAGGCTATGCCGTTGAAGTCGGAAGCGGAAACTCCTAGTAAGATGAGAATTAATGTAGTAGGTCCTTGTGAAGTTACTGCTGGCATGTTCGAAGTATCTGGTGATGTCGAAGTGTTAAATCCAAACCATCATATTTGCACATTGGGTGAAGGTGGTCATTTGAGTATGGAAATGTCAGTTTCCGTTGGTCGTGGTTATAATACTGCAAGTCAGAATCATTTTGAGGATGCTCCGGCTGGTATAATATTTGTTGATTCGATATTTAATCCAGTGAAAAGAGTTAACTACAAAGTTGAGAATACTCGTGTTGGTCAAATTACAGATTACGATAAGTTGATTTTGAGTGTAGAAACTGATGGTTCTATTGCTCCTGAGGATGCTGTGGCTGTCGCTGCTAAGACATTACAGGATCAATTACAACGATTTGTGAACTTCGATGACAGTGATGCTGATGATGAAGGCAATGCTGAGCCAGATCTCCCATTCAATGCTAATTTGTTGAAGAAAGTTGATGATTTAGAATTGTCAGTTCGTTCGATGAATTGCTTGAAAAATGATAATATCGTTTATCTTGGTGATCTCGTTCAAAAATCTGAATCTGAGATGCTGAAGACGCCAAACTTCGGACGAAAGTCTTTGAATGAAATCAAAGAACTTCTCGCTCAAATGGGATTGTATCTTGGTATGCAAGTCGATAGTTGGACAGCAGAAAATATTGAGAAGGCAATGGAAAAATTGGCTTCTTTTGGTAAAAAATAGCAGTGGAGAATTACAATGCGTCATAGAATAGGTGGCAGGAAGTTTAATAGACGTACGGCTCAAAGAAAAGCGCTTTTTAACGGTCTTGCTAAGTCGTTATTAAAGTATGAGCAAATTATGACGACCTTGCCGAAAGCGAAGGATTTACGTCCTTATGTTGAAAAAATGATAACCTTAGGGAAAGATGCTACAATCGCTAATCGTAGAGCGTTGTTCGCGAAGATTAGAGATAAAGCATTGGTATCAAAAGTATTTGGTGTGTTAGCTGAGCGTTATGCTACGCGTAATGGTGGGTATACACGTATCGTAAAGGCGGGATTCCGTCAGGGAGATAATGCACCAATGGCGGTGATTGAGTTGTTGGACAGAGACGAAAGTGCAAAGTCTGCACCAATTGCCACTCCTTTCAAAGAAGAGGCGACAGCCTCTTCGTCCAATTAAACATTATTGATAATTTGATAGACCTCCTTTGTCCTTTGAATAAAGGAGGTCGTTGTTGTTTATTATCTCCAAAGCGTATTGGAGTTGTTATATGTCACGTTAGCCCCATTCATGTATTAAGTGATACATAGTGCAATCCACATATTTTACACTATTGCTTTATAAATTTTATCTCTACTTAATACATGAATGAGATTATTATGATCTTTGACAATTATGCGGAGCTATTGTGAGTTTTCTTTTTTGTCTAATTTTTTGTGAATTTTACGCAACTATGCAAACGACCACATTCTTTATTCCTTTTTAATGATTTCACACAATGTCTTAATCGCTTCTGGATTGGGCATATAAGCTTGAATATCGTTAAATGGATTTTTTATTCCGGGTTTATTATATGCAATCACCTTATTAATTATATCAACAATGCCTTTCGGAATATTAGGTGTGTTTTTGAGGTCTAGAAATCGTTTTTCAAAAAAATTCTTTATGTCATCGTTAATGTTTGTCCTATATTTAAATAAACTAATATGCATCCATCTTATCATCTTGTTATATTCTAATGTTAAATTAATATCATTCAAATCATCACATATGATTTGTCCTCTTTCGTAATCGTAATATATTCCATACATATTATGCATTTCTTCGTTACCGCTAAATATAATATATTCAATGACAAATAAAGATAAATTAACAGCATCTTGCAATAATTGTTCTGAAAAACCAATATGTTCAGATTTAATTACAGTTTTACATATTGTTTGCAAGTCGCCTAAAAATGAACAAAATAATTGTTGTATTAACTGATTATTAAAACATGGTGCTACTAATTTACTTAGACTTTCAGGACTCAATTCTTCGATTTCAAATGTTCCTAATATGTTATGGATAGCGTGACGTAGCTCATGAACAAATGCATACTGAGATTGGAAAGCAATTAGGGCTAGGTCTTGTTTGTCACAATCAAGTCCAAACATATATAATTGAAATACGTAATCGTTTAAAATTATATCCGGATAATTTGAATAAGCCCCTCCAGTAATGTCACGGATAAAGCAGAAACACACTCCATTAGTATTATCTTTATTGTGTTTCTTTGAATATTCGTTGCACATTAAAAACAAAACCATTGTGTTTCTAGCATTGTCTGTAGTTAATGAAGCATTAAACCAATTAATGAGCAACTCTTTACACACATCTAACCGGTCTCCTTCAATTGGTCGATCCTCGTAATCTAAGATTTTGTTTTTGTTTATAATCTCATTCCAATATTGTCTTAATTGCTCATCAGTAAACATTGAATAATTTGTGATTCCCTCTTTTTTTGCGAGATAATCAATCGTTTTTTGTGTACTAATTTTTCGTCCTTTAATTTGCTGATTTTTAAATTCAATATCAAATTCATCTGAGATATCGTCTATCATTATATTTGAATTATATACAGTTTTGATATTATTGTTTTTTGCATGACGCATGTAAATATCAATAAAATCATCTCCACACTCGGTATTGCAATCAATACTGCTAAGGTCGTCACTGTCTAGAACTTTCGTTCGTATTTTTCCGCTACTAACATTCAATCGAGTATTTTCTAATTTTAATACATCAGTTTTTATATAAGGTGATGTTTTACCATCATGTGGCATTACAAAATACATGTTTCGAACCAAAATGCTATTGCTTAGTATTTTTCCACTGTTTGTGAGATTTTTTACAAAACAGTTTTCATCAATCACATAATTTTCGACAGAAAATTCACTCGTTGGAAGAGCATATTGTTCTTTTCTTCCTGCCTCTATATTTCCACTACCAACAAATATATTGCCATGATTAAATAATATATTGCTAGAACAATTTACGCTGTTAAGTGCGTATAATCCTCCAGCGTTTATAAATGATCCAGTAATATTAAAGACACCGCATAAAACTTCTTTTCCCCACTGGATATGAGTTCTTGATGAGGATGTAATATTTATATTTTTCCATTCTCCGCCATTAAAAGTTAAATATCCATTACTGGTATTAAATGAAATATCTGATCCAAAAGCAGAATTTAAATCAGCGATATTTTTATTGTTTAACGAACAATCGCACATCCATTGGGAAGTGTTACTATTGAGAAAAACGTTAAAAGTACAATCTTCATACTTTCCGTATATATCACCATACAAAGCTATAGCTGGAAATAAACAAAATAAACTTTTTTTCATATATATCCCCCAATAAAACAAAATACCATAACCCCAGATAATGGGCTATGGCATTTATGATGCTATTCAGCATTTAATTTAATTTTGCGACGAGGTTTCTTGTCGTGCTTCTTCCCATCACAATCTTTCTCGTCCTTGTGCTCATGTGATTTGCAATCGCACTCTTTACCAGAAGATTTTTCGCCGTATTTCATTTTTAGTCTGGCTCTGCCTTTATTGTCGTATCCGCAGAATTTGACTTTTATAACGTCGCCTTCGTTCATGACGTCTGTAACTTTTTCAACACGTTCTTCAGACATTTCACTGATATGAACAAGGCCTTCTCTTGTGCCATAGAAACGAACAAATGCACCGAAATCCATAATTTTTACAACTGTAGCATCGTACATGGTTCCTTCTATTGGATCTAATGCAATACTAGAAATCATTTCAACTGCACGATTTAGCGACGCAGTATCCGATGCAGCAACTGTTACATTTCCATCATCATCGATATCAACCTTCGCCCCTGTTTTTTCGATGATTTCACGAATCACTTTTCCACCAGTTCCAATAACTTCACGAATTTTATCTTTTGGAATTGCGAACGACGTCATCTTTGGTGCGTTTTCATTTAGTTCAGAACGAGGTGCAGATATGCCTTTGGCCATTTCTCCGAGAATAAACAAGCGTCCGTCTTTAGCTTGCTTCATTGCTTTCTCCATGATTTCAAACGTTACGCTCGTAACCTTGATATCCATTTGCAATGCCGTAATACCATGCTCTGTTCCTGTTACCTTGAAGTCCATATCGCCCAAGTGATCCTCTTCACCCATAATGTCGCTAAGGATTTCGTACTTGTCATTTTCAATGATTAAGCCCATAGCGATACCGGCAACTGGATTGCTCAATGGAACACCTGCGTCCATAAGCGACATTGACGAACCGCATACTGTAGCCATAGATGATGAGCCGTTGCATGACAACACTTCTGACACAACTCGAATTGTATATGGGAATTCTTCTTTGGATGGCAATACCTGACTTATCGCACGCCAAGCTAATTTTCCATGTCCAATTTCTCTACGTCCAGGAGAGCCTAAACGTCCAATTTCACCAACAGAGAACGGAGGGAAATTATAGTGCAACATGAAATGCTCACTTGATTCTCCATCTAACCCGTCAACGATTTGCTCGTCTTGAGATGTGCCCAATGTCGTGATAACTAAAGCTTGCGTTTCGCCTCGCTTAAATACCGCCGATCCATGAACTTTTGGCAGAACAGAAACCTCAACACTAATAGGACGGATGTCCGTTGTTCCACGATTGTCGATACGTTTACCGGTTGATAATACTTTGTCACGAACATAGTTTGAACATACTCTCGTGAACATATCGGATAAGAATTGATTACTCAATTCCTTGTCGGCAAATTTTTCAGAAAAATGAGCTAATACATTGTCGAGAATTTTTGCTAATGCTTCATTGCGATCGTGCTTTGTTGCACCACTATAAGCTGTTTTTATATCGCCTAAAAATACGTTTGTAATTTCTGTAACTGTTTCAGTGACAACTGGACTTTCTTCCGCCACTTGCCATGGTTCTTTTGCTGCTTCTTCTGCAATTTCGAGAATCATATCAATTACAGGCTGGAATGACTCATGTCCAAACTTCAAGGCACCAAGCATCGTTGCCTCTGATAATTCTTTTGCTCCAGATTCGACCATTAGGATGCCATCTCGAGATCCTGCAACAACTAAATCTAATTCTGACTTATATCCAACTTTAGGATTTAAAATATACTCGCCGTTTTCGTAGCCAATTCTAGTAGCTGCAACAGGTCCCAAAAATGGAATGCCAGATATTGTTAATGCGGCAGATGCACCGATTATCGAAATAATATCAGGTTCGTTTTCGCCGTCATAACTTAATACTGTACAAATGATTTGAGTTTCATTTTTAAAGTTTTCATGAAACAAAGGACGCAATGGCCTATCAATCAATCTTGATACTAATGTCTCACGCTCAGACGGACGACCTTCTCTTTTTACATAACCACCTGGGATTTTTCCGGCAGCATAAGCCTTTTCTACATAGTTTACAGTGAGAGGGAAAAAGTCAGCGTCCGAGTTGCATTTTCTATCAGCAACAACCGTACACAATACAGTTGTTTCTCCATAACGAACAACGACTGAACCCGTGGCTTGATTTGCCCAACGACCGGTTTCTATTGAAAATTTTCGACCAGCCCACAATATTTCTTTTTTTACTATCATCTAACTTTTTCCCTACAACAATTAATGTCTTAAACCAAGAGATTTAATCAATTGAAGATAACGATTGTTATCTTTTTTCTTCAAGTAGCTCAATAATCTTCTTCTTTTGCTAACCATAGCCAATAAACCACGACGTGAATGAAAATCTTTTACGTGAACGGTTAAGTGATCACTCAAAGCACTGATTCTTGCTGTTAATACAGCAACTTGTACTTCAGGTGAACCTGTATCGTTAGCATGAGTTGCAAACTTTTCAATTATTTCAGACTTGTTTTCTATCGACATCTTATTCTCCTTCATTAATATACATACTCGAGGGTCTTATCACTCCGTTATCACAAATTTCGCACACTCCATGAAACAATCTTTCATCTTCATCATACACTCGAACATGAGCACATGGTGACAAATTAGTTTGCACAGTTTTGCCTTGCAATAACGCTACGACCTCACTGGATTTCAACGATACCTCAGGAATGTCGACCAGAGGAATATCTATTGGAATCAAAACACTCGTCAACAATTTAGTATCCTTCATTTCTTGTAATTTTTCTAGTGTAATAGACTGATTTATTGAAAAAAAACCGCATTTGATTCGCCGTAATTTTGTCACATAACCAAGAGAACCTACTCGCACAGCGATATCTCTCGCCAAGCTTCGGACATATGTACCTTTAGAACACGTAACTTCAAAGCTTGCTGTACCGTCTCTTTTTAAATTGCACTCAGTCATGTTTAAAGAAAAAATCGTTACTTTTCTTGATGTTAACTCGACATTCTTGCCTAATCTGGTTAAATCACAAGCTCTACGACCGTTGATTTTTATAGCAGAAAATTTTGGAGGCATTTGCTCTATCGTTCCGCAAAAATCATCTAATACATCAACAATCTGTTGTTCGGTCGGAACAATATTTATTTCATCAATAATAGCTCCAGTTAAATCAAGACTGTCAGTTGTTGCTCCGAATTTAACAGAAAAACAGTATGTCTTAACCGCTTCATCTAGGTACTTAATAAAATGGCGAGCTCGCCCAATAGCAATAGGCAGAACACCGGTTGCAAAAGGATCTAAGGTTCCAACATATCCTGTTTTTTGCTGAAAAAATTTCCTTGCTCGAATCATTGCTAAATTTGATGAAATACCATCACATTTATCTAAACATAACCAACCGTCAATCATCTGTCCTCCCAATGTTTTTTTATAATTATTAAATCTCAAACAACAATACTTAACGACAATAAATTACATCATACTAATATCGTTGCCACCTGATTTTTTGACTGTATACATAAGCTCATCAGCTATTGAAATAGCAGCTTTTATAGGGGTATATCTGTCTCGATTATATATACCGATGCTAACACTAAAAGCTGTATCTTGTATAAAAAAATTGGCTACTCTATTTTGTATACGATGAGCAATATCCATTGCTATTTCTTGTGTTATATCAGTCATTATTATGATAAATTCATCGCCTCCATACCGTGCAACGATGTCAGACGATCTAATACATTTTTTAATAATTTTTGCTATTCTGTTTAATGCAAAATCAGCCGTTGAATGACCGAGCTTATCATTGATTAATTTGAATTTATCAACATCAATCATAAATATGACATCACTAACAGCATCTGCATCGTGTTGTTTAATAAACTCTTCTAAATAAGATCTGTTATATACGCCAGTTACGACATCGACCGTTGAACTGTATGATTGGCTTCGAATTTTATTTAAACACAAGCTGTACATTTTTTGAAACTTTATCAATGAGTTAATCTCGTATGATAACATTGTTTTGTGAATTTTTTCATCAAAAATATCTGTACAATCAACTGCCCATAACGAACTAAAAAATTGAGGACCAGAATTTTTATGATACGTAAAAACAATTGGAACCTTATGTGATTTTAGCCTTATAGTCGCAGCATATTTCCTCGCATGTGCGTTATTTGCATTTATCAAAAAAATATCTGAATCCATTATATCAGGAGTTATGGTATTTGTTTTTACAATTCTAGCGTTTGTAATTATTGAGAAATCCAAAAAATCGCAATTATCATATAAGAGAAATGTTACTTTTTTTTCACAATTCGCAGGGAACAAAAAACTAGTAAAAGTATCTGTTTCAAATTGGTTTTTTATTCTAGATAACTGATTGATTTTTTTTATTATAATGTCATTTGAACACTCAAGAGTAATTACGCAATCTGCTTCTAATCTTGGAAAATTATTTATATTTTTTACTATGCAAATTATTGGCGTAGCTCGACATGCTTCTCTAAAAAAAGGGAACATACGTGCGGTTTCTTCTTCATCATTTACCACAATCAGAATAACATCAATATTGTTTTTTCGGACGAATTTAAAAGCATGCTCAAACGTCTTTACGCAACATATTGAGTAAAATTGTTGCTTAAGAGTGACGGCTAAAGGACTTAATTTTTTATCTGTATCGTTAACAATTAATACATTCGCCACCATTACGTTTGTTCTCTATGCAGGAAAAAACACTTTCGATAAGCATATCAATAGAACAAGGTTTTGTTAAGCACATATCCATACCTAAGTACATATTTTTTTCATCAATAGCAGAATAAAGCGATAATCCTATAATTGTTGTAAATTCACATTTTTTTTCTTTCCTTATATTTTTTATAAATTTATCAACAAAATTCTGACTTGAATTCGCGATATCAATTAAAATTAAATCTACCTCTTCTTCTCGTAATTTTACAAAAGCTTCCATCGGAGAAGATGTAACAAAAACTTCGAAACCATTGGCTGCAAGAGTATCACTATATAACACAGTTTCAACTGGATTTTGTTCGATTAATATTGCAATTTTTTTAAAAAGATCAGTCTGCATAAAACTTCTCCAAAATTATTTGGTCGTAGAATATTTAAAAACAGTTAAAAAATCGTTACCAAAATCATAAAATTTTATTAAAAAATATGTATATATTTTTTCTCATGATAACACAACGAATTATTTTTTCTTAAACAATTCAAGAGTTGGATCAAGCTCAATCATTTTTTCCGCTATTTGTACACTGTTAAGAGCGGCACCTTTCCTCAGATTGTCTGCCGTAACCCAATACAGCAATCCGCTTGATACAGTTGTATCTTTTCGCACTCTGCTGACAAAAGCACAATCATCGCCTTGTGCATCAATTGGCGTAGCAAAGCCGTCATCTCTATCACGACGATCAACCACAATTACGCCATCAAAATTATTAAGAGCGTCATATGCTTGATCTAATGAAACCGAACTATCGAACTCACAAGCCACGGACATGGCATGGCCGATAAATACAGGCACTCTTACAGATGTAACAGCTACCTTAATTGGTGCTTCTAATATTTTGCAAATTTCACCAGAAATTTTTTCTTCTTCATCGCTCACACCATCAGCATTTAAATCACCAATTAAAGGTAATACATTGAACGATATTTGTTTAGAAAAAACTTCACATTTACTTTCAGATCCAACGATTATGTTTTTCGTTTGAGTGTATAATTCGTCTATTGCCTTTTTCCCTGCACCAGAAACAGATTGATACGTTGATACTACAACACGCTTAATCGATGAAATTTGAGACAACGCTTTTAGTGTTAAACTTAATGGAGTAGCAACACAATTAGGCGTTGAAACAATACCTATTGGTGCACCTTTCTTCAGTCTTTCGCCATTAACTTCAGGAACAATTAACGGAACTTTAGGATTGAATCTAAAATGAGACGTTTTATCTATTATAATACATCCCGCATTGGTTATTGCATCTGCATATCTTGCGGAAACAGCACTGCCGGCACAACAAATCGCAATATCGAAATTAGAAAAATCTATATCAGAAAAATCTTGTATTTTCAGTTGTTTATTGCCATATGAAACGACTTTTCCAATAGATTTTTTTGATGCGACTGCCGCTATTTTTTCTATCGGAAATTTACGTTCAGCAAGAATTTGTAACGTGGTCATTCCTGCATTTCCTGTCGCACCAATTACTACAACATTATATCCTTTTTCAGTCATTTTATTTTTCCTAATAAATTCCTTGAATTACTTTTACATCTTCAGATTGCTTTTCTTCACCAGAAGTAGATTGTTCTTTTTCGTCCTTTTTTAGCTCAGTGATAAGAGAAGAAATATTCCCTTTTTCTTCTTCCTCAATCAGAGCATCTGTTCTAACATCTTCATCATCTTTAAACGCCTCTGTAATTGGAGTTTTAGTATCTGGCGTTACAACGCTACCAGTATCAGCGTCAATTTTACGTAACTTTATTCCACGAGGTACTTTAAACGGTTTTGGTGTAATATATTTTTTAGCATGTTCCATGAAATCAATAAATATTGGTAATGCGGTTGTTGTGCCACTTGCCCAAGCCCCCAATGTTTTATTGTTATCATCAAAACCGACAAAAACGCCAACAACAATATCAGGAGTATAACCTATGAACCAAACATCTCGGCTATCATTGCTTGTTCCTGTCTTCCCAGCAAGAGGAAATCCGAAATATGCAGCAGGAGCAGCAGAACCACGCTTCACGACGCCATCTAATAATGAGTTAAGTTGATATACGCTACGCTCATCCATAACTTGAGGTCTATTGTCGTTTAAATATGGCGGTAACGATGCGTTATATGGTACATTCGCTTCTGGAATACGAGAATCTGTTTTATACACCAAACGACCATAGCGATCTTGCACATAATCAATCATTATTGGTTCAACTTTTTTTCCACCATTAGCAAACATCGAATATGCAGTAACTAATTTTAATAATGTGGTTTCTCCTGCACCTAAAGCATAAGACAAGTATTGTGGCATATCATCGAACAATCCGAAAGTTGATGCAATTTTTGAAATTTTATCTAACCCAACAGCTTCAGCAATCCTTACTGTTGCTGTATTGATAGAACGCTCAATGGCACTTCTAAATGTAATTCTATCGAATACTGCACCTCTATAGTTTCTCGGCTTCCAGACACCTAACGAACCACCAAGGTCAATTTCAACCGGGCTCGCATCTATTATCGAGTTTGGCGCAAATCCATTTTCTAATCCAGCCAAATATACAAATGGCTTGAATGCAGATCCAATTTGTCGCTTTGCTTGTGTGGCTCTATTAAATTCGCTTTGCTCGAAAGAGTAGCCACCTTGCATCGCTAAAATTCTTCCGCTGTTAGCCTCCATTACGACTAATGCTCCCTGAACGCGAGGCGGTTGGCGTAATTCATATTTTTCGTTTTTGCTATTTTTTTCAACGAAAACAACGTCTTCAACTTTTAGTGATTTCGCCCATTTTACGTCTTCATCACTTAATCTACCGATTTCTCCATTTTCTGTGAGGATATTTACAGCGTTTTGATTTTTCGATAGCACTACAGCTTTGCGAAATTCTTCCATGCCTTTAGGGGTACTTATATTTCGAAGTTGTTTTATTATTTCTTTTTGAGACTGTTCTATTTTTACTGTTGCAGTCGCTCCAGTCCATCCATAATGACGATCGATTTTTTCTATACCTTTTCTTAAGGCGTCGTACGCACATCTTTGAAATCGAGAATCAAGCGTAGCACGAACAATTAGACCACTTTTGTTTAAGCTCTCATCAGGAAATTTATCAATCAAAAACTTGCGAATTTCTTCTGAGAAATAACCAGATGTTTCATCAGGGATTGGATGCACAACTTGCAGATCTTCTTTAAATGCTTCATCAGCTTCCTTTGCTGTAATATAGCCATCTTCTAGTTGGCGTTTTATCGCCCAATTGCGTCGTGTGATGGCTTTATCTTTATGTAAAACAGGATGATAATTGCTTGCTCCCTTTGCTAATGATGCAAGGTAAGAGCACTCTGCGACACTAAGTTCATCTAAACTTTTGTCGAAATAAATTTTAGCACCTGCAGCGATACCATATGCCCCCATTCCAACATAAAGTTGGTTTAAATAAAGCTCCAAAATCTGCCACTTTGATAATGCTGATTCTACACGAAATGCTAAAATTGCTTCCTTCAATTTTCGAACATAAGAAACTTGATTGTCTTTGATTAAAAATATTCTTGCAACTTGTTGAGTGATTGTCGAGGCCCCCTGAGGTCTACGTCCTTTTCCTAGATTTTCGATGTTATGAACGAGAGATCTAGCAATGCCATAAAAATCAACACCCTTGTGCTCAAAGAAGTGTTTATCTTCTACGGAAACAAAAGCATTAATTAAACGCATAGGAACACGATTAATCGGAACGAAATACCTCTTTTCGCTAGCATATTCGCATAGCTTACTTCCATCTTGTAAGAATACTCTTGAAGCGACATCTGGATGATATCTTTTCAACGAATTATGATCAGGCAAATCAGAGCCAAGAAAATATAAAACGACAAAAATACCAATACTGCCTAGACCTGCTATAGCTAATACGGCACAAATTAAATACTCAATACAACGAACAATAAATCTCATTCTTGCCTCTGCTCAAAGTAATCATTTAATGCATACAAAATAGCACGATTCATTCTGTTGCGAAACTCTTTTATATGCAATAGTATGTGGTCTTTTTTGTTGGAAAGACATCCCAGCTCTATGAGAATAGCTGGCATTGCTACTTTTAAAATTTTTAGTTCCACACCACGACATTGATCTTTTTTTATCTTACAATTTTGCGGAATGTAACTTATGATACGCTGAGCCAAATCTCTCGAACGATGAAGTATATTCATATATGCAGTAGTCGATTCTCTTCCGTTTAAAATCTCAGGCAATGTATATATCGACATCCCTCGCATTGAGGCATCAGGATTACTATCAGTGTGGAGTGAAATCAAAACATCTGCTCGAGTTTTTGCAACCGTTGCAACACGTGCATCTATAGGATAATTTTGATCATTTTCTCGCAACATAATAACGTCATATTTCCCAGTATTTTCTAATAAATTTCGTAATTCTTTAGCGAAAACCAAGGTCATATTTTTTTCATAATCATTATTAATTCCGATAGCTCCAGGATCATTTCCTCCATGACCTGCATCGATAATAATTCTCTTTTTTTTCAAAAGGTTGAATCCTATTTTTACTCCATGTTTAGTGTATTTTTTTGATAGAGTTTTTACATTATCGGCAAACTCCAAATCTATCAACAACGATTTTTCTCCTATTTGCGATAATTGAAGTTGTTTAATTAATCTATGTCTGAAATTGTTGCAACAGGGACACATTGTGTCTTTATTAAAACTTAGAGATATTCTGATTTTTTGGGCCATCGTATGTATGCGTGGTGTGAACTTTAATCCATTATCAAGATCAATGCACAACGTATATACATCTGCTACCTTTTGTAAATAAATACGTTTTATGGCATCAATTTTGGATTTTGTTATTTTGTCAATAAATCCATTAATTCCTTTTTTGTTGTTTCCATCAATAATGTAAACGATATCCGAATTGATTGAATTTATAGAATTTTTTTCTTTACATAAACAATTGCAACAAATCAATACCATCAACAAAAACGATATCAATCTTATTTTATCTATAATTTTCCTCAAGAAACCTTGTGTCATATTACACTTATCATAAACATCCGTTGACGTATTATCTAACATAATAGAGCAATAGTCCATAATTAATTGTAATGATGGAGTTTGTAATTTTTTATTAATAAAAAACGATCTTATTTTGGTGGTTCCGTTTCGGAAAAACTACCTACTCTTGGAGTAAAAATAGTTACAGCCGGGAAAAATGCTCTAGTATTTATTCCTTGTCCATTTGGGGTAAAAAACAAAAAACCAAAAGCTTTACGTGGAGTAATACTTCCTGTCGATGTACCATTTGAAAATTTCCATCCCCACTGTCCCTTGTAATCGTAAAGTAAAAACAATTCAACAAAAATTTTTTTCTCTCCAGATCCTATTGAAATTCGATCCTTGTAATCTGTGATAACGATTGCTGTGTCATCATCGTTGTTAGACGAATAAAAAGGAGTAACGTCTCTAATTAAAACGACTTTATTCCACTTTCGTTCAAGACTGTTTGATGATTTTCCATTAACATAATGCAATGTTAAATATAGTGCATACCCAAATGGCATAGTGTTCTTCGCAATAGGCATAAATGTATTTCCTGCAAACCAACTTAATCCAGCTAGAGACAAAGCGTTACTTAAATCTTTTTCTGTAATTAGTGGATTAGATGTCATTGATTTTTGCTGTGCAATATTTTGAATTATAGCGGCCATTTCATATGACATAAACTGCATTTTACGTTGCATTAGTCTCAATCTAGGAAGATCGTGAATATAATATAAAAGCACAAGAAAAACGGGTAATGCAAACGCAAACTCTATTAATATTGCCCCAACTGATTTTCTTAATCTATTCAATTGGATACGTTTTAATTGTTCGATAATTATTTTACAAAAATCACTAATTTTACTAATTACGTTTTCTAGCACAAAAACCACCATTCAAATGCGTTACAATATTATCACAACAATGATAATGATATCACTATTTGAAAAAATTAATACCAATTGCGTCTTTTACTTCGGATAAAGTTTGCTGAGCAAGTTCGTTTGCTTTACGCGTACCTGCCTTGCAAATATCCATAAGATAATCTTCCGTATAGCTATTTCGTTTTTCACGAATAGGCTCTAGTAACTTTTGTAGCGTATCATTAAGTAAAGCCTTTAATTTCATATCGCCTAATCCGCCTTTGCGATATTGATTTTTTAATGATTCAATTTCTTCGATATCGTCATAAAATGCATCCAAATACGCAAATACGACATTTCCATCAACTTTACCTGGATCTGATACTTTTATGTGATCTGGGTCTGTATACATGGAGAATACTTTTTCTTTTATTACGTTAGGTTCATCACTTAAAAATATAGCATTATTCAATGACTTACTTGCTTTTGCCTGTCCATCAATACCAATAAGTCGTCCGCTTTTACTTAGGTACGGCTCACATTCTTTTAGGCATTCAGTATTGTATAATCTATTGAATTTTCGAACAATTTCATTTGTTTGCTCTATCATTGGAAGTTGATCTTCGCCAACTGGAATTATTTCACCTTTAAATGCTGTAATATCTGCTGCCTGACTAATTGGATAGCAAACGAAACCAGTAGGAATAGACTCTCCAAATCCACGCATTGCTAATTCTGTTTTTACAGTTGGGTTTCGTTCAACGCGAGAGATTGAAACCAAATTCATGTAATACATCGTAAGTTCAGCAAGAGCTGGAATTTGCGACTGAATAAATATTGTTGTTAAATTTGGGTCAATTCCAACAGAAAGATAATCCGCCAAAACTTCCTTCACGCTTTGAGTTATTCGTTCTGGACGATCAAAATAATCAGTAAGAGCCTGGACGTCAGCAATCATAACATATTGCTCAAATTCGTGTTGCAAAACAACTCGATTTTTGAGCGAACCGACATAATGACCAAGATGCAATTTTCCCGTCGGACGATCTCCCGTCAATGATACTCTTTTTTTCATGATTTTCTCTCGTACTAAAACTAAATGGTGCCCCTGACCGGAATCGAACCAGTACGTCCCAACGGACAATAGATTTTGAGTCTATCGCGTCTACCAGTTCCGCCACAGGGGCTCAATCTATGCTAATCATTATATCATTAACAAAAAAAATGTCAATATGTTTTTTTGAGCGAACTTATCAAAAATAATTACGTTACGAAATCAATGCTTTTAATGTTGCCATCAGCGGTTTTCCTACACACAAATTGAACAACGATAAATTACTACCGAACAAGCTGGCAATATGTCTAGAAAGTAGCTCTGCCCCAATAATTATAAAAAAACCCAATCGCTCATATTTATAAAACGTTGGTAGCCATCGTAGCGGAAGAAACGCCGCTAATATACGACTGCCATCAAGCGGGGGAATTGGAATTAAATTAAAGAAAAACAATCCTAAATTTATTGCAATAAAATTTATCAACATCTGTTGCGTGAAGGTAAGCGTGTATAAATCCTTTGGAATGAACATTGAGCCAATAATGGCTAATAGCAAATTGCACGCAGGACCAGCTATTGCAACCAACGCCATATCATTTAGCGGACGTTTAAAATTACGTGGATCGATTGGAACTGGTTTTGCATAGCCAATCATAAACGGAGAGCGCATTAAGTACAGTCCAACAGGAATAATAAATGATCCGTAAAAATCAAAATGGTTGTATAAATTCAATCTGTTAGCTCTTTTGGCGGTATCGTCTCCAAGTAAATATGCGGCAGCACCATGAGATAATTCGTGCAAAACAATCGCAAAAATCAACGGAACAATATTCTGTGCAAATTGATATAAAATTTGCAAAAATGGAGAAAATCTATGCAGAAAATCCGTCATTATTTTTTACGGAAACTCTCAAAATTAATAATAGTTCCATCTTCGGAATTTTTGCTATCGTCGTCCGATGTGCCATCATTATTGTCATCTGACGGATCTGGTTCGTTGTCAAACGTTGGCACAAATTGCAATGCGAATTTTACCGATGGATCTACAAAAGCTGTTAACGCAGAAAAAGGTATATTTAACGTTTCTTGATTGCCATTAAAGCTAAGATCTACACAGAAATGATCGTTATATACTTTTAAGTTCCAGAATTGATATTGCAACACAATCATCACCTCTTGCGGATGTTGCTTCTTCAGAAAGGCTGGAATTTTTGTTAATGGATGATCTGTTCGAAATCTAATATAAAAGTGATGTTCACCAGGCAGACCGTTCTTTGATGTATCTTCTAATACTTCCTTTACAACACCTATAAGTGCCTTTTGTACCAACTCATCGTATTTAAAATCCGCCATAATAACCTCATAGTGGGGCGAGTGACAGGAATTGAACCTGCGACCTCCAGAGCCACAATCTGGCGCTCTAGCCAATTGAGCTACACTCGCCGTATATTAGATATTATATAATTATACTGAAAAATATCAATAGAAAAATTCACGATTTTTTAATGTATTGCGATTTCAAAAACAGACAATCAATTAATCTCTTCCGTTTTTCAGTATTCTGGCTTTTTCTCTGTTCCATTCTCGCTGCTTGATTGTCTCTCTTTTGTCGAAACTTTTCTTTCCCTTTCCGAGTCCGAGTGAAACCTTTACAAAGCCTTTTTCATTGAAATAAATACTGAGCGGAATAAGTGATATTCCACCTTTTTTTAATTGTCCTATTAATCGCAATAACTGCTTTTTTCTGAGCAATAGTTTTCTTGTGCGTTTAGGATCATGATTCATGTTGTTTGCTAATGCGTATTTCGGAATGTTCATCTGATATAAGAACAATTCATTTTCACGAGATAAGCCAGCATACGCTTCTGCCAAATTGACCTTGTATGTTCGCAGAGATTTTACCTCGCTACCAACAAGCACAATTCCAGCTTCTATTTTTTCCAGAATTTCATAATCGTAATTCGCACGTCGATTAAAGCCTATTTCTCTAAATTCAGCCATTATTCGATCTCTAATTTTTCCATATTTAAATCTATTGTTTTTGCCAATTCTTCTGAGATTGGAGATAGAGGCTCACGTAACACATTTTGAATCAATCCCATCTTTGCTAATGCATATTTTGCAGGAGCTGGACTTGGTTCTGCAAACATAAGATTATGCATGACAGCCAAACGATCTCTGATGTTTGCGAATTTCTCCATATCGCGATCGTTCCATGCCTTATACATAGCCTCACACAATGCTGGAGCAATGTTTGCAGTAACTGATACAACACCACAAGCCCCCATTGCTAACGCTGATGGAGCCATATCGTCATTTCCTGTTAAGAACGAAAAATCATGCTTCAAATAATCTTTCCAGAAAACGAAACGAGACAAATCTGACGCACATTCCTTGATTGCAATAACGTTATCAAAATCGCATAACTTTTTAAATGTATCAGATTTCAAATCAATCGCCGTACGTCCTGGATTGTTATACAAAATAATTCCTTTTTTAGTGCTTTCACAGTACGCTTTGAAATGATTAAACAACTGTGTTTGCGATGGTTTTATATAATACGGACAAATACACAAAAAATTATCGATATATTCTTCAAATTCACGAATAAGCTTTACGCCATGCTCCGTAACCGAATCAATTATTCCACCAATAACATTTGTACGCCCTTTTGCTATGTTTGATGCACATTTTACCAATGATAGTTTTTCTTCATCAGATAACGCCAATGATTCACCGGTAGAACCGCAAACGACAATTCCGTGAACTCCTTTCGATACAACAAAATCTACATATTTTTCAAATGCTTTCAAATCAACATTTTTCTGCTGATCGAACGGAGTAACCAATGCAACGATATACCCTTCTAGTCCATTATTTTTACGCATAAAACACCCTTAACAATACCGTTACTCAGATTAACACACATTTGTTATTAAGTCGAGATGTTACGACTGTCCTTCACATCTAAATCGGCTGTTTTTTGTTGCCATATGTTTCGATAAAACTCTTTGGAATATCGTTGCCGAATTTTATCTGTGTTTCGCAGTCGATTAAATCGTTAATTGCTGTGGCTGTGATTTTAGACGTCTCGCCACCTGTCGTTTTACTCATATATTTTGAGCGAATTACAACTTGCAAAAGATATCTAATTAAACCGATTGGTGCAAGGTCAGACAAAAACGATTGTTTGTATGTTACGTATTCGTTTAACAGTTGACTATTTACGTCTAATAACAATTGCATTTTTCTAAACAATGAAGATAAATCCTCGTCAGTTTTGTTAATCAAATCAATTAGTTGTGCGTATAATTGCGTAGTTTGTCCCGGTAGCATCATTCGACAAAATGAGCTTAACGTTAGATCGTTTTTAAATGACGGTAATGCTAAACTTTTTGGATCATCAGTAAAATATTGCGTTACTTTTTTTGACTTCATATAGTCGCCACTGTTCATTATAAACACATATTGTGGTTCATATAAAATCGATTGTAATTTAGTTAAATGATTATCTTCAACATTTTGAATACACAAGCAAATTGTACGAGAATCAAACAAATCGCATTGGCTATTGGCGATTTTCAATGCTTCTGTTACTGTGCAAAAATGACGTTCACACTCGCCCAATTTGTCGAACACGAAATCACAAAATGCATTAAAAGTGCGTTTAAAATTTCCATATAAAAACAGAGGTTGACCTCTCTTTATTTCTTTTAAATTTTTAAAATCACTTTTCATCTTTTACAAAAATCCTAATCGCTTCAACTATTCTAAAACACAGCTCTTTTATTAGGTCTTTGTTATTTCGTCCATAAAGAGAATACACGACATCGCCATGACCGCTAGAAATGTTATTGCTCGTAGCGGCAATAAAATCATCTTCAAAAACTATCTTACGATGGTCATCTTTTAAGATGGTATGAGCAATATATTTACGCTCGATACGTTGTGCATTTTTTTCTGTCGTTTCTGCAAACGGCCTTTCAATTACTCTTAATTTAACAGTGAGTCTATAGTTTTTGTGACCAATATTTTGCAACGCATTTTTCAGCATACGATGCAATTGTTGTCCTTCTCTATTAGCTATAATATCGACATCAATATTTGCTTCTCC
>Ga0256405_10004254_pt1 | contig 27255 bp, 24 predicted proteins | sample RumenRJG_02DNA_FD_189096 | JGI IMG/M metagenome (GOLD analysis project Ga0256405, IMG submission 189096) | Bovine rumen microbial communities from Lethbridge, Alberta, Canada - RJG_02 | ecosystem: Host-associated > Mammals > Digestive system > Stomach > Rumen | place: Canada: Alberta... | reverse complement strand
AGTCTATTTTACCATGCGGTGCATTCACCTGACAGGTGAATAGCTATCTTAGACAAAAACATACGATAAACACTGTAACTATGGGCTTTTACGAGCCTTTGAAAAAATCAACTTCACGGATTCAGGATATATTTAAAAACATGGTTGTTTTCCATCCGTCACCCTCTGTCGGCACCTTCTCCACTGCTGCTATTGATAGAAATCGCCCCGTTATCTGTCACGGAGTGACCCGTAATAAGAAAAAGCTGCCGCCCACCGTCTTGTTAACCGTGAACGACAGCCTGAGATCATTTTATCCCATAACAGGCCGGATCATATGTGCGATCTCTGCACTCTTAAGCCCGGAATCAAGACTTTTACACGCTCACTGCTAATCGGGCAGCAGCCCTGAGCTTTCCGGCTTACCTGTCGCCGTTGAATTCCTTGACAGCTTCTACCATGGCCGCAATATTCTCGATGGGAGTGTTGGCCTGGATGTTGTGGATGGTGTTGAAGATATAACCGCCGTCCTTGGAGAAGATCTCCAGTCTCTGCAGGACCTGCTCACGCACTTCTTCGGGCTTTCCGAAGGGAAGGGTGTACTGGGTGTCGACACCGCCGCCCCAGAAAAGGATGTCCTTGCCGTAGGTATCTTTGAGCTTCTGAGGATCCATGCCGGTCGCGGAGCACTGAACAGGGTTGAGTGCGTCAAAGCCGCTCTCGATAAAGAGAGGGATCATGTCGAAGACTGCACCGCAGGAATGCTTGAGGGTCTTCCAAGTGGTGTTCTCGTGGATCCAGTCACACATCTTTTTGTAGTAGGGAAGATAAATCTCTTCGTAAGTATCGGGGGACATCATCAGGCTGTTCTGTGAGCCGTAGTCCGTGCCGCAGATATAGACGATATCGATGTCGGAACCGAACTCATCCCAGTATTTCTTGAAGTTCTGGATGGCGATATCGGTACCCTGGTCAAAGACCTCCTCTACCTCATCGGGATAGAGCAGGGGTGCCATGTACCAGTCCGCGATCCTGCGGACACCGCGGGGATGCTTGATGTTGGGTCCGGGAATGTTGTTGGCATCGCCCAGGCAGGAATAGCCGGGGATGACCTGGATAGCGCGCTGCAGGGGTTTGTACTCCTCCAGCTTTTTGTGGTGGAAAGCGATCTGCTCATCGGAGGCCAGCATGTAGTCCTCGACATTGCCGGACAGATCGGGATCGTCCTCATCGATCTCTTCCTCAGGACGCTCGAGGTTGTCAAAATAGTAGCCGCCGGCAGGCAGGTGGCCGCTGGGCGCGACAGAATCGTCGCCTTCGGGATAAACATATGTGCCGCCCTTGCCGTCATCATGAAGTGTGGCATTGGCAGGGATCAGGATCGGCGTGCCACGGTATTCCCACTCCTTCCAGGCATCATTGTGATGTCCGTAAGTATCACCGAAATTGTCCAGGTTCTGTACATCGACGCCCATGGCTTCTCCCAGATCCGGGTCCACGAAAGCTGTCATAGTGCTCATATCGTTGATCCTGGGCAGCTTTTTCTCCAGGCCGTAATAGTCCCTCAGCTGCGCCACCACCTGGCAGTTGACCATGGATGTGCACATTCCGCCGAAGTCCACCGGAACCTTATCGGGCTCTTTATGTGCAAATGCTGTCAAAACTCTCTCTTTGGATGTCATCATTGTTTTCCTCCCCTGGAATCTTCTGTTGACAATATTACATCTCTGTTTGCTTATTTTGCTTATTCCCTATATAAATCTCTATGCGGAAACGTTTTGTTCCGCCACTTTCATTACAATTATGATACAATAAAAAAGAATAATGCGCACTTGCAATTGCTATCATCAAATATGCAAATCCTATCACAAATCGTCACCGGTCACACTGTGACCGGCAAGGAGCAGTTATGCGGCAGGTCCCGGAAGAATACATAGTCAAGATGGAGCAGGACATCCTTGATGCAGAGGGCATTTTTGTCCACACTCCCACTGCATTTGCAAAGGATAATCTCTTTTATGTCCGGCTTGAAGCTCTCTACACCTGCGGCCCGCGATATGAAGTCCGCAGGTCCGGTCTGGAATCTTTTCTCCTGTTTTTTATCAGAGAGGGCGAACTGCTCTTCGAATATCAGGGGCGCTCTTTTATTGCCCGGAAAAAAGATATCGTATTTCTGGACTGTATGCGCCCGCACCGCTATCAGGCGCTGAAGAATACCTCCTTTTACTGGTTTCATTTTGACGGGAGCGCATCCAGAGCATACTTTAATCACTTTTTTGAAAACAGAGGAATTCATTTCCGGAATATCCGGGGCATGGAGGAACAATTTGTGCTGATCCATGACATGATGCGCAGCGGCTGTCCCGATGAGGGCGTCATGTCGGTCCATCTCCACCAGATCATGGCACTTCTCTTTTCCTCTGTGGGAAACAACGGGACTCCTTCGGACATCGTTGCCCGTGCCAGAGTCTTCATGGACGCGCACTATATGGAAAAGCTGACTGCAGAGCAGATCGCGGAGGCATCAAGGGTCAGTTCCTCCCACCTCTTCCGGGTCTTCCGCAAAGAAACCGGGCTCACTCCCTACGGATATCTCATGAATGTGCGAATGGAGCATGCCATGCAGATGCTTCTGAACACCTCCTATACGGTGGAAGAGATTGCCGAGCACTGTTCCTTCTGTTCCTCCGCCAATTTCATCCGTGCATTCCGCCAGAATACCGGCGTGACCCCGTACAAATACAGAAAGCTGATCAGCGGCATCACCTCCGCTGTCCCCTGACAACAGCCTATATTGCTATAAGAGAAAGGATCCGAACATTTCATGATCATAAAAAGAGACGTACACTTTACACCGGCGGACAAGACGAGACGCCTGCACATCTATCTCCCCGAAAGCTATTCCGAAGGGCACGAGTACTATCCGGTCATGTACTTTTTTGACGGTCACAACCTTTTTTGCGACGAGGACGCCACCTTCGGCAAAAGCTGGGGCTTCAAAGACTTCCTGGAAAGCTGGAACAAGGACATCATTATCGTAGGTATCGAATGCGGACATGAGGGAAACGAGCGGCTGGTCGAATACTGTCCCTACACCTTCCGCGGACAGTTCTGGGGCGGCACCATCGAGGGAACCGGCCGCGACACACTGCAGTGGATCGTCTCCGAACTCAAGCCCGTTATTGACCGCGACTACCGCACCTGGCCCCACCGCGAGGCAACAGGCATCGGCGGCTCCAGCATGGGCGGACTGATGGCTCTCTACGGTGCTGTCTGTTTCAATGACTGGTTCTCCAAGGCGGCATGCGTCTCCAGCACTATTTCGCCCTGCATGGCCCCGCTTCGCAGAGACATAAAAAAAGCGAATATCCAGGAGGATACCCGCATCTATCTCTCTTTCGGCACGGAAGAAGCCTTCCGTCCCCACCCCACAGACCCTCTTAAGAGCCGCACCGCTCTCCAAAACCTGACCATCCAGCAGGACCTGCGGAAATACGGCGCCGCAACAGATCTCTTCTGTCAGATCGGAGGGGGCCACAATGAGGCGAGCTGGGAAAAACAGATTCCCCGCTTCATGCATTTTCTCTGGCAGTAAACCGGAAAAAGGATCTTGCCGTAAACTGAAAAGCACAAAGATTGAAAAATATTGCCGATGCAATATTTTTCGCTCAGGATGTTTGTGCCGGAGCACAAACATTCCCTGATGTCGGAAAGATTAAAAAAGGGACCGCCCCGGCGCAATGTTTTAGTAGTAAATGACATTGTGCTCGGGCTGCCCCTTTTTTTGTGCCATACGCTTCACACCGGCTTCACGCCAGCACCATACTCCACAGGAAAATTGTCGGAATGGAACACAAAGTGGATAAGATGACCATTCGTGTGGCGAAGCCCGGTGCACATTCATATTTGGCGGCCAGCATGCTGGTCGTGGCGCCTGCCGGCATGGCGGCGAGGAGAACGCTGAGATTTACCGAGAACCTGCTCAGGATCCTTGCGTTTACAAGCGGCAGCAGTACGATCCAGACCAGGAGAGGAATCAGGATCAGGCGCTCGACAGTGTATCGCACCACGATTTTGTCCACCAGTTCCTTTGGATTAATGTCAGAGAGGATCATACCGATGACCAGCATGGAGATGGCTGTATTGCATCTGCCGATCGTCTGCAGAAGGGAAAAGCATGGTTCCGGCACGATCCAGCCGTTTACCATCATCACAAGACCTGCCGCACAGGCAAGCACGCAGGGGTGCGTGGCAACTTTCTTCATAGTTCCCTTGAGATCATGTTCTCCGCTGAAGATGGCGATTCCCGCAGACCACATCATCACACGCACAGGGATCAGATACACACTTGCAAACATCAGACCGACAGACCCGAAGATGCCCTCGGCAAGCGGATTTCCCAAAAAGCCCGCATTGGAACAGATGATGCCGTATGCCAGGCATTTTTGGTGCTCTTCCGTTTCCCGCGGATAGGCTGTACGTCCGTAGATCACACAGAAGACCTGGATCCCTGCCGAGATCAGAAAGACCATCAGACACTCGTGCATGGTCCCTTCCGCAAACTGCTGTGAAAAGGAAGTCAGGATATTGCATGGAAGTATAAGGTTGATCACCAGGTCGGTGATATTCTTCTGCCCCTCTCTGCTCACCATGCCCCGCCGGCGCGTAAAAAAGCCAATGGCTATAAGAGAAAAAATAATGAACTGTAGCTTTAACAGCGCGGCCATCGGCGGCTCCTTTCCTGACAGCTATCAGATCTGCTCCCTCACCCCAGGCTGCAAATGCTGTCCGGATCAGTCAGCAAAGTAAATATCGTACCATACAAGGAATGTATAGATGGTCCATATCTTTCTCCACAGATCAGAGTTTCCGCCGACATACTCATCGTAAATCGCCTGCAGTTCCTCTGTTCGGAAGAATTTAGCGGCACTGCTTCCTGTCAGCCTGGCGCGGACATCTGCGTTGTAGCGCTCATCCGCAAGCCAGATGCGGATCGGGACAATAAAGCCGAGTTTCTTACGGAAGGCAATCTCCTCGGGCAGGACCTTTGCTGCCGCTGTGCGGAAGGCGACCTTGTTCTGCTCTTCATTGACCTTGAAACGGGAAGGCATCCTGGAAGCAATGTCAAAGATCCGGCGGTCTGTGAGCGGCATACGGATCTCAAGTCCGGCAGCGGTACTCATTTTATCCACATTGAGGTAAATATCGCCCTCCAGCCAGATCTGAATATCCACATCCGACATTTTCGCGAGCGGATCCAGACCTTCGGTCTCCTCATAGATATCCTTGACGAGGTTGATCGGAAGATTTTCCGGATCATAGCGCAGAAGTATCTTCTCTTTCTCCTCCTCCTTCATGATATTTGTGTTGCCGACATAAAAGTTTTTGAGATTGTCTCCATATCTGGGTGCGTTGCGATACATATTGTAACCGCCAAAGAACTCATCCGAGCCTTCTCCGGAATAGCAGAGCTTTGTATGCTTTGCGGTCGCAAGGCATCCGAGAGTAAAAGCAATGGCGGAGGCATCGCCAAGCGGCTGTTCCATGTTTTCCATCACATAGGGCACGATGGCAAAGTATTCTTCCGGTGTGATCCTGCAGCGGGAAAAACCTCTGCCCAGAAGATCCGCCGTCTGTTTTGCAAGACCGGATTCATCGAATCTCGGTTCATCATAGCCGCAGGAATCTGTCATCTGCGCATCTGACATGGCAAGTACATAAGAGGAGTCCACACCACCGGAAAGGAAAGAATCCGCCTTCTCGTCCTCGTCCTTGACCTCTTTCATGATCTCCTGCAGGGTTGTGTGGATCTCATCCGCCCAGTCTTCCAGCGCAGGTTCTTCGTCCGGACAAAATGTCGGCACAAAGTACCGGGTGATCTCGACACTGCCGCCTGCTTCCGCATTGTCTGATGCAGGCTTCCATACCAGATACCGTCCCGGCATGAGCTTTTTAATTCCCTTGAAGAAGGTGTCCTCACCGGCCACATAAGTCAGACTCAGGAAGATCTGCAGCATATCTTCATTCAGTTCTTTATGATACGCCGGATCCCTGAGGATGTCGCGGATCATGGTTCCGTACAGGAGTTTTCCCTCCTCTGTCAGATAATAGTAAAAGGGCTTGGTGCCAAAAGGATCACGCAGGCAGAACAGTTCCTGTTTCTCCCCATCCCAGATAGCAAAGGCGAACATGCCATGCATATGCATGCCCATGTCATGTCCCCACTCTTCATAGGCGCGCTGAAGGATCACCGGCTCACGCTCTTCCCTGGACATTGTCTTAGCGCCTTCGATTTTCAGTTCTTCGCACAGCGCTTTCCAGTTTCTTATATGTCCTCTATATGTCCTGATTTCTGTCATTGGTTTTTCCTTCTCTGTTATTCCATTTCTTTTACGATCGCGTCCAGTTCTTCATCGGATGCCTTGCCGGGCTTCCAGAGCATGTGCTGCCCGTCATTCTTATAACGGGGAATCACATGAAGATGGAAATGCGGGACTGTCTGTCCTGCCGCCTCCTCATTGTTCTGAATGAGATTTGCGCCGTCTGTGTGGAGACGCTCCTTCATGCGGATGGCCATCTGCTGTCCGATCTTCATGGCACCGGCTGCCCAGTCCTCCGGGATCTCATAGACATTGGCAAAGTGCTCTTTGGGAAGGACAAGGGCATGCCCTCTGGTCGCGGGACCAAGGTCGAGGATCACACGATATCTCTCGTCTTCATACAGGGTCCTGGAGGGAATTTCACCGTTTGCTATTTTACAGAAAATACAATTATTATCTTTCATCTTTTCCTCCTGTCTTGATCAGACATGTCGGCGCCAAAGCGCGAAGTAATGCGTAGTTTATTTACTCTTGTGGCCATGGGCATCTGCCCGCAAACGATTCTCTTTTGATGCTGTATCGTGAGACAGTCTGCAGATGCTGCAGGCCCACCAGATAATCTTATCATCGCAAAAAAAACACGTCAATGACACTCTGAAACGGAGACAGTCGGGTACAGATGTTACATTACAGTTCAGGCCATGCTGAAAATAGTGCGCCCTTTGCGCATCACTATTTCGGTGGATCCCTCCTGCTTTGCCTGTACAAATGTCACCGGAACACAAATTCCATTCTCCCGAATCGCAGATGGTCTCCCTGCCGGAGCTTTCTGCTCTCATTCGGCTGAAGCCGCTCTCCGTTCAGCCAGGTTCCGTTGGTGCTGTTGAGGTCGCGGACTGTCATATTCCCTTCCCGGTCCAGCGAGAAACGGGCATGCATGCGGCTCACACTTCCGTCAACCAGCACCTGGTCCACATATTCCTGCATTTTGCCGACAACACAGGGCAGTTCCGCCAGACTGATCTGTTCTCCCCTGCAGTTTCCTGTTCCATAGAGTCCTGCCGCCGGGCGTACATCCGGTCCCAGCACGCTTGTCTCTCCAGGCGCTGCGGGCATACGGTATCCTCCTTCTTTCCCCGGTGATGCAGGCATGCGGTATGCTTCTCCCGCCTTTCCCGGTGATGCGGGCATGCGGTATGCTTCTCCCGCCTTTCCCGATGATGCGGGCACAGAAAAAACGCCTGCCTCTGCTTCCCGGTCCGAACGCTTCCATTTCCCGCAGCCATGCTCCCTGCCCTCAGCCATCCCTGAAAGCACACTGGTTTCCCACGGCTCAGGCTCTATATAGAGCGGGGCTGCCTGTGTCTCGTTCTCCGGCTCATTCTCTCCTTTGCGTCGTCTGACAAGCTGCACGATCAGGAGGATAGCTCCCCCCGCGATCAGGATCGCTCCAAACGCCCGTGTCAAAAGGAATTCCCTCTCCCCCATGTCCAGAAATCTGTCCATAAGGAGAAGCACTGCTCCTGCTGCTGCAAAGACGGCCGCCAGAAGCCAGGACAGGATGCCCGTGCCCCGCCTTTTGCCTTCCGGGCTTGTGCCACTACCAGCATCCTCTGAAAGTGGATCTCCCGGCATCGGATATTCCGTAATACGCGTGGCCTCTCTTTGTTCCGCCGCGCCGTACTCCACAGGGCCGGTTTCATATCCCGTTCTGTAATCCTGTGCATATGCGGCAGCCTCCCGGGCCGCTTCTTTGTCAATCTGCATTCCCAGCTCCGTCAGAATCCGGGTCCTGAGGCGAAATCCCGGTTTTTCCGCCATCATGCACAGCCTGTAGATCAGGGCAGCCGCCTGCTTGTCCCGTCCGTCTATTCTGTCCGCCAGGAAAGAAAAGAGTTTCTCCGGGCCGCCTTCCTCTTCTTCTCCGGGATAATAAACAAAACTGCAGGTCTGCTCCCTGAAGTCCATATAAATACAGGCGGGATCCATGAGCAGATGTGACGTGTCCAGCAGATATTCCGTGAGCGTCTCCTCCACATGAACAAGGTCCTCCAGAATCCGGTTCAGATCGGACCCGCGTACAGGCCTCCTCTCAAAGAGATCCGTCAGACTCTGCCGCGAAGAAATGTCATAATACAGATACTCCCTGCAGTCAATCGTACGTCCGCTGCAGGCAAGGAGCCCTCTGATCCTGTTTGCGGCAAGCATCTTGTATTGATAATTCTCTTTTAATCCGGGAGGACACTCCAGTACCATGTAATTGTGAGCCGCATCGCTGTAAAAAGTAATCTTTCTGCTTTCATCCATGATGTTATCGACCTCTCCTGTATTTTTCTTCCACAACAAGCCCCTGTGCTCAAAAACACATCAAGTCCGGCGGGAAGTACTTTATAACGATTATTCACTTCTCCTCACCTTCTGAATGACCGCCCGCGCGCGATGCCAGATTCAGGAGCCTGCGGACCTTCCGGTAGTCACGGGGAGGATCCGTTTTTTGCGCACTCTCCGCGGCTTCCAGGCTCCAGTACCGATTCTCTCTGAAAAAATCCAGTCCAAAAAGAGGCGGCTGCATGGCCGCATTGACTTTTACCCGGATCTTTCTGCCCTCCGATTTCTCTGTCTGCATACTGGACAGCATGAACAGTTTCTGTCCGAACTGATCCTTTACAGCAGCTCCTCCCGCGCGGTCCGCTTTCCCTTTCTCGATACTCTGTCTGTAACTGAGCACATAGCAGTCCTGTGCCAGCACACACCGGTCATACAAGTAAAAGGAAAGATAAATGATCATCACAAAAATGCACAGTACGACCGGGATGATCAGGGCCGCTTCCACAGTAAAATATGCCCCCGCTTCCGCCAGCTTCCACTTGTCCCGGCCTTTCATCCGTACCCTTCCTCTTCTCACTTTTTCAGTCTCCTCCGAATCCCCAAACTGCCTCATAACCCATCCTGACTCATAACTGAAATCACAAGAATGCACCAGTTGATTTTTCATGGCGTAAGCCGCAGTATTCCTTGCGCAGGCGTGCGCATCGGTTAAAATGAACGCCAAATGGAATTTGACGTTCGTTTTAACTACCAGTTGATCCCCGACAGGCGGACTGCCATGATCCCTGCCCAGGACACTGCTGTAAATGGCAGAAAGGGAATCCGCGTCTTACGCCCCGCCTGGTGCAGGGCCAGCAGCACTGCGCCGAAAAGGGCTGCGCAAAGAAGGGCACATAAGAGGAGGATCCATGTCACAGGTGCCCCTAAAAATGCTCCCAGGACCAGAAAGCAGATTCCGTCACCGCTCCCCAAAGCACCGCGGCTCACAAAAGCCAGCACCAGCAGCAGTGCTCCCGGCAGAAGACCTCCCAGACAGAACGGCATGGAGCTTCTGCCTGTTATGACAGAGACTGCATCCAGCAGCAATGCTGCGCATCCCGCACAGGCGGATAAAGGAATCCCTATTTTGCGCCTTCTGATATCCTGAATGGCACAGACCAGCAGATAGATGGTGCAGATCAGCCACCGCAGTTTTTCGTCCTGAACGAATAAAAATCCGTCTGTTCCCATTCCGCTTTCCTCCTGCTGTTTTCGGGTTTGGTGAAGCCGCTCTCATGAGTCTTGCACGCGTATCGTGCAGGTGAAGTCTTAAATACCGGATAATGTAGAATAAACCGTGCACCTTTCTGGTATTGCCGGAAGCCTTATGTAAATCAATCCTGTTTTATGAATCCGCTCTTTCTGACCTTTCTGGCCAGGCCAAAATTTTGCACACTTGAAATGCACGCATCCTTTTCTCACTTATCCTCAAAAATATTTCCCGATGACCTCAAAAGCTGTTTTTTTCAACATCTATGCGGTTTTTCCATGGGAATAATCCACGTTATCCACATACTTATCCACATTTTTCACATTTTTGTATGATTCCATGCAGTTTTATTCACATACGGCATTTGCTATTGCCATGATGTTTCTTACATGGCATACAAACCAGGAAAATTCAAAATATTGAATTCTGCCGACAACACTTGTCTTGTCATGTGTATAACCACCGCAAGTCACACTTTCGAAAGCTCCCGGATCAGGGTTTAATCATGCAAGGCATTGTTTAGTCAGTGTGCATGACCGCATTTCGGACAGGGCCGCAGATGTGAGGACGCCTCCTCCACAGTCTCCTCATGTACGTTCCGCGTGAGTCTGGAGCAGCTGCGCGAGCTGTGATATCTGTTCCCGTAGGGTGAAATATAAACATTTCCCTTCTTCGATGGATGACAGTATTCACAGGGATGATAAACAGCTCCGTTGTTTGCGCGCAGATGCCCCAGATCCGAGGCGTCCACCTCCTGCACATGCGGGTTGATGTAGACACAGTTGGGATCATTGTGGTAAACCACTCCTCTTTTCGCTACGATCACACGGTCATTTACGCCCTCCTGCCCTGTATCCGAAGCTTCTCCCGGGCTGCTTCCAATCTCATAACCGGTCCAGGCATGCGCGTAGTAGATACTGCATATTTTAAGATCCGGTCCGCTCAGAACAGGTATAAAAGGTCTGGTCCTGTAGTCTGCCCGCAGTTCCACTATGTCATTATCCGACATAACTTTTGACCGCAGACAGGATATACCGCTGCTTCCGCCCCGCAGACAGGTGCTGTTCATATATGCGCTGCCAAGGTATTGCCGCACTCCGCCGGAAACATAGGCCAGAGACAGGATATCCCCGGCCGCCTGCGGCACATCGATCCCGCCGCTTTTTCCGCCCGCAGAGTCTGCCCCTGCGGCATACTCCGGATACCAGGCATATTCACAAATTCGGTCCCCTGTCTGCTGCAGGGCGGCAGTGACCCGGCTCTGCAGCCTCACGGCATCTAAAAGAAAAATGAGATTAAAGACACAAAAGAGAAACAGCGGCAGTACCAGAGCCGCTTCCACTGTCATGCTGGCAGGGAAGACGGCGATGTCTTCCTGCTTATTGGTTTTGCATATTCTTTCTGCCCGGAGAGACTTTCTGTTTATCATTATCGCTTACCTCATTTGATCACTATACGTCCTGCAGAGCGCCGGGTCTGTAAACCTTTCGAGTCCACACAGTTCCGAAAGGAGCAGCGGCCGCATTTCTGTATTGATCTGCTGCATTCGCCGTATGTGCGCAGAAAGACATCGCCGTTTTCTCTGCCTCTCACAGCATTCAGTTGTATCCCTCGCATTTGGTCAGCACAAATTCATATCCGAACCTGCTTTTTACAGTCGCTGTCATCGAAAAGGCATCCAGGCACCAGTCCATGCGGAAACTGCCGTTTCCCTCTGTCTGCCTGACATCCATCTCCATGATGTCCATTGTGCGCAGACTCTTTTTTGAACTGCCTTGCAGATACAGGAGCGCCTGCAGATAATCCGTATACAGCAGCCCTTTCCCTGTTCCGCCGCCCCGGACAGAAGCGGAAGGCGTGAGGATCCCCAGGAGGGAAGTCTGCCAGGTATCAGAACTTTTCTGAAGAGGGACACGCCCCCCGTCAAAAAGGATCCGCAGGTCCCGTACAGATTCCAAGTATGCCCAGGCAAATGCCAGGACCGTCTTGAGTGCATCCTTGAGCTCCGGATTAAGCAGGACGATGGCTACGATCGCCGCCAGCATCTCCGCCTCATGCATCCGCCTCTGGTCTGTAAAGAGGTACATACAGTTTGCCGCCTCCCGGATCAGCAGGAGTCTCTCCGCAGTCTTCTCCAGACATTCCGTATCCGACTCTCTGCCGGTCAGGATATACTCAATCTGATATTTCATTCTCCCCTTTTCGAGCGGTTCGGTATAACAACCGCATTTTTCTGCGATGTACAGATCAAAAAGAGCCTCATCCGCCCTGGGATAACCATGGGAGTTAGCGGGTTTCAGCGCATTCCCATAGTGGATCCCCCTTTGGGAAATGATACCTTCCTCTGCGGTGACAGAGGAAATACCGTCCAGGTCCCCGAAGACCTGCCGCAGGATCGGAAGAAGCCGGAAACTGTCCATCTCACGGATCCCTTTCTCCGCGGTATTATCCCCCGCTTCCTCCGCTGCTCTTCTTTCCTCCTTTGTATACTTTTCCCGCGCCTCTTCCCTTGCCTGCTTCATCTGCTCCTTGAGGTCTTCCCCGGCTTCCTCTCTCTGCTCCTCCCAGACGGAGCCGTCCTCCAGAAGTCCCTGCCACAGGTCTGCATCGGTCAATATCTTTGACACAACACTGCCCGCGGGGTCCGATGACATATATGCATACACCTGCTCCCGCAGTGCGGCCGCCCTGTCGTCCGCGGCAAACCGGGCGGCATCCACGGTCAGGCTCTGCAGCTGCGTTCCGGCAAAATCTGCGCCTCCGGGCTGCAGATTCTTTTCCATATAGGTCTGCAGATGCTGCTGTACCCGCTCCGCGGATGCACTGCCCGTTCCATAGGAGGTGTCTACAAAATACAGGTCATATTGCCGCAAAAGCTCCCGGTGGAATTCTCCCAGCACAGAACGGACGGCCGTGTTGCCTGCTGTCTCGGTGCGCATGCGAATGGCATTGATCCTCGCGCCTTCCACCAGTGTCAGGATCAGTGACAAAAGTACCAGAAGAGATAATGCCAGGAAGACGGTCATATATCCGTCCGCATATGTTTTCGGGTCCGTCTTCCGGCAACTCTTCATGTCTCCTGCCTCCTGTCGCAAAAGCGGTTGTTATACATATCTTTTTGTATCTGTTCAGCACCCTGTTTTTTTAAACAAACGTGTGAGGGCCGCCCCTCCATCCGATGATCTGATTGCTTTCCGAAGTGATCTTCTTGAAGATTTTCGTCACCAGATCATTGATCTGTTTTTTAAAAATGATCACGAGCCCGATCAGCACTACGATGATCAGAATGATCTCCACGGTTCCCATTCCGGATTCATCTTTCCAGAATTCACGAATTCCTGCTCTCATGTATTACTCCTTGTCTTTTCATCCTGTGTTTTTGTGTGCCTTTGTCCGTAAGCGTATACGGACGATAATGACGATTATCTGCTCTGCGCCCTTCTCACATGGAAAAGCTGAAATAAGCCGGCACAATGATGATCAGCATAGTGATCCCCAGCATGATCATCATGGGAAGGAGAAGTCTGGTCCCTGCTTCCTCGCCCAGTTCCCGCGCAAGGTTCTTGCGCTCCTCAAAAGAGTTCTCCGCCTCCTCCCGGAGGACTTGCAGCAACGTATCATTTCCCCTTCGCAGGTTCTGCACGAGCAGTGTACACAGCTTTGTATACTGCCGCAGGTGACATCTGCGTCCGAAATGCATATATGCTTCCTCTTCCGGAACTCCGCTGTCCAGTTCGTTGCAGACAAGCAGTACTTCTTCGTACAGCCAACGCCTGCCGGACTGCCGGTCGGAACCGCTGCGGTTCTTTCTTTTCTGTCTTTCCTGTGATGCAGCGCATTTCTGTCGGTATTCCGCCGCGCATTTGTAAAAAACGTTGCGCACGCTCATTCCCGCTCCCAGGTAAAGCAGCATCTTGCTGGTCAGCTGCGGGTAATCGATGGCAAGCTGACGGTTCCTTTCACGCGTCTTTTCATGCAGGCGGCGGTCCGCCGCATACCATGTCAGGATACAGATCATCACTCCCAAAACCAGGATTCCAGCGCTCATATCCTGCACTTTTTCCTGCCATGCAACCGCCAGGTCTCCGGCTTTGGAGGGAAGGCGGAAACTCTCTTTTTCCGCACTCTCTTTTTCCGCGCTGACTAGTGCAGCATTGACCGTATCCTGCAGTTTTTCCTTCTCGCCGCGAATCGGTGCGCGCACAATGAACACCATCTTTTTTTGAAAGCGGTATTCTCCGCAGGTCAGAACTGCCGTCAGCTCCACTTCTTCTGCCTGAGCCTCTCCGTAATCTGTGTTGAAAACACTTCCGTCGGTATCCAGAACCGCATACCGACTGCTCTCCCAGCTGATTGTATACGGCAGCATCTGCGCGGCAGCCGGCATGACCAGAGGTGACCGGATCTGTTCCGCCGATTCGTTTTCACCCAGAAGAGCCTTCGGGAATTGATCCAATATATTCCGTGCCCCGGCCGCGGCTTCTTTTCGGGTCAGCTGTCTTTCATGTACAGTGACCGTATAGGTTCCGTAGTCTTCACTCTCTTCCTCCTGCGTCTGCGGAAAAGCCTGAACCGTCAGCTGCCGGTCTCCGCCTCCTGTCTCCTGTCGCAGGACGCTTCCGTCCTCCCGCAGGATCCCGGCATAAAATGACTGCACATGCATTGCCCCGGCCGCAAGAATGACTGCAAAGAGAAACAGAAGCAGGCGCTCATATTTTTCCAACCGGTAGAGAATCTCTTCCCTGGCAGCTTTCAGCGAAGGATACAGGATCCTGAGGTCGCTGCGCACCCCCTCTTCCCCCGGGAGCAGGAGTTCCTGTCCCTGCTGTCTGCGCCTTTGCCGGAACAGTTCCACCTTTTTGATGATCCAAAGTGCCATCCTCCGAAAGGGCCTCCTATTGGGAGGGTCCCTCGCATACGGGGGAAGTTCTTCCCCTGCAGAGAAAACTGCAAGGGCTATGAACGCGCACAGTAACAGGACATAAAATCCTGTATAGACTACCGAAATCACCTTTTCCATCTTCACAACCTCCTCCCGTTTCCTCCTATCCCATCCTGCCGTCCCCCGCAGGTTTGCAGGAATCTCCCGCCTTCCGATGCCGTATGCTGTTATCCGACTGGCGGCAATGCATATCCGGCAATGCATAGCCGACAATGCGTATCCGGCAGTGCATACGCTACAGTTCGATCGCCATGATCTTGTCCGAAAGCAGGACCGCGGCCAGATACGCGGTAAGACAGCCTGTCATGAACAGTATTCCGACCGGATTATGGTACAGAACCGAAAAGAAGCCTTCCGACGACAGCCCAAGATAAAAGATGATGAAAAAAGGGACCCCGTCCATGATCTTCTGTTCAAACTTTCTGCTGCTCAGCAGGATGTCGATCTCGGTGTCGATTTCCATACGATCCCGGATAACCTCTGCAGTCCTTCCGAGGATCTCCGGGAGGTTTCCACCGCTCCGGCGGGCTATGGCAAACACTTCGGCAAACTCGGTGATCTCTTCGATCTGCCATCTGAAAGCGAATTCCAAAAGCAGTTTCTCCAGAGGGATCCTGTTTTCGATTCCTTTTCCGATCCGTTTCATCTCTCTTGTGATTGCCGCCTTTTCGCCAAACTGGAACTGCATTTCCCGCAGGCATTCAACAAAAGCATTTTCCGCCGAATAGCCCGCTTTCAAAGCAGTAATGATTGCTGCAAGAGCTTCCCGGAACTGTGCAGAAAGTTCCTTCTTTTCCTGCCGCCGCTTTTCTCCCGACCGTCTTCGGTAGTAGGGATACAGGAGCGGCGCCAGCACCACCGCCGCAAGAGGAGAGTCATAGAATAAATATGCGATCACACCGATCAGTACTGCCCCCTCCAGCAAAAAGAGAGGATTTTCCGGCAGGCCAGGTACTTTTCTCCTGCTGGTTTTTATCTTTATTGCCGGCCTGCACTCTTTTCCGACTTCTTCTTTTTTTATCTTTTTCATGTATACTGCCTTTTCATATCCTCTGTCTTTATTCAAGTCTCCAATCTCATTCATATCCCCCGACTTTTTTTTACGTCTTCTGCCTTTCTCATATCTCCCGATTTCCGGCAGACATCCTTTGTCCGCTTTCCGAAAGCTCTTGATCCCCGGGGCCTCACCCCCAGGGGCACTCCACGCCCGCCATCAGGAGCTTGTCTCTGGATTTGAGTTGTCCTGTCTGCTCCCAGCCTCCGATGATCTTCCCGTCCTTTTCCCCGGTTTCATAGAATCGATAGACAGGTGCTGTCGTGATACATCCGTTCTCCAGCCCGGTCACCTCGCAAATCTCCAGGAGTTTCCGGCTGCGGTCGCGCAGCCTGCCCAGGTGGATGATCAGGTCGATTGCCGATGCGATCTGCCCCCGGATGGCGGGCAGCGGGAGATCCATAGCCATTAAAACCATCGTCTCCAGGCGCGCGAGCATATCTCTTGCGCTGTTGGCATGTCCTGTTGACAATGATCCGTCATGCCCTGTATTCATAGCCTGTATCATATCGATCGCCTCGCTTCCGCGGACCTCTCCGACAATGATCCTGTCCGGCCGCATACGCAGTGCGGACCGGATGAGGTCCCGGATACTGATCGGGCGGCACCCTTCTACATTTGCGTTCCTCGCCTCCAGACGCACGAGGTTATCGATATGGCGGATCTGAAGCTCGGCATTGTCTTCGATCGTGATCACTCTTTCATCAGCCGGTATATATTCGGATAAGGCATTGAGAAAAGTCGTTTTGCCCGAGCCTGTCCCGCCGCTGATAAAGATGTTGTATCCTGCCCTTACAATACAATCCAGGAAGGCCGCGATCTCCTCCGAGACAGATCCGAAAGCCAGAAGATCCTCCATCAGGATGGGCTTGTCCGGAAAGCGGCGGATCGTCACGATGGGACCGTTCAGGGCCACAGGGGGCAGGACAACATTGACGCGGTCGCCGTTGTCCAGACGTGCATCCACAATGGGTGAAGATTCATTGACCACCCTGTTGCATGCCGACACGATCTGCCGGACTACGTCCTCCAGCTTCTCCATTGACACAAAAGTCAGGTCTGTCCTTCCAACCTTCCCGTCTCTTTCGACAAAGATGCGGTCAGGACCGTTGATCATAATCTCTGTCACTGTCGGATCTTCGATCAGATCCTGCAGGATATCCAGCCGCCGGATAGCGTTGAAGAGCTCCTGCCGCATGCGCTTCATCTCATCCAGCGACAGACTCCCCTCCCTCTTCGCGCGGACGATCTCATCATCAATCAGTTCCAGGACCTCCCTGTCCTCGACACTGCGCGAAAAGTCAATTCCAAGCAGGACTGCGTCATGGATTTCCTCCCTGATCTGGGTGTATCTGTTCACAAGCATCCTCTCCTTTTCTATCCTCGTTCAAGACTCGCCCGCGAGTCTTGTGCCCGGCGATGAAGCGAATTTCCTTTTTAAGCCTTTGTCTCATGGCTGAAGTCATGGCTATTTCGCAATGAAGAATATGCAGCACTTATCTGGTGTCCCATCCGCTTTCCTGAACGGGATACTGCTGTCCGTATTCGCCCTGCAGAAGCATCTCACGGATATAGACCGCAAGTTCTCCCCGCGTCAGGTCCTCAAGGCCTGCCGGAATCTCCCGAAAGACCGGAAGCTTCCAGCACTGTGTACGCATTTTTATATCTTCGTAATTCATCCTGCGCAGCAGGTCTTCATACTGAAAATAGCGGGCTCGTGAAAAGGTATCATCCCGGACAATCGTGTACACCCGGTCGCAGGTCCGTAAAAGGTCCAGCAGTCCGTCTGTGTGCTCTGTCAGGTCCATGATCAGATACTCGTACTCAGTCACCTTTTCGATCGTCCGAATGAGGCTGCTCCATTGCTCTTTTCTGATGGAGCGCAATTCGATAAAAGACTTCATTGGCGGCAGAAAGTGCATGCCTCCCACCTCCTCTGTCATCATCTCCAGCTGACCTGCAAGCTTTTCCCTTGCGCACTCGTTGTAATAGATCAGGTCGCTCACACTTCCCCTGAATTCCCTTGCCAGCATTTTTTCCAGTCCGGAAAAAGCTTCGAAATTCATGTAGAGAACCTTGTGGCGGCTTGCCAGGATCTGACCGAGCGTCATACTGAATGTCGTCTGCAGACAGCGCGTCACCGGTGTATAGACCCCGATCCGCACCATGGGCCGGCAGTGCCGCAGTCCGGATATCACCGGTTCCTCTGCGGATCTGCATTTTTTGCGGATATACATGGCGATGTTCGCAATCGACTGAAATTTACTGATGTTCTCCGGCTCTTCCAAAAGCACCTCGCTTTCATTGAGGAGGAGCAGGTTCCCGAATCCGGCGTCCGCCGCCTCCGGGGTATATTGCGACTGGGCGATCACCACAAGATCCGCTTTTCGGGCATCCGGATCCTCCAGCAGGGTTTCCGCTTTTGTGTAGAGGCGGATCTCACAGGGAAAAGCCGCCTCCTGCCGCAGATATTCCACAAGCCGCCCCGCATAAGAGCTGTCACTGTCACAGACCGCGATCAATGTGTCTTTTTTCATAGTTTGTCCGTCCATGCCTCCTCCCTTTCATTCTTTCCGACATGCCGCCCGCCGGAGCGGCATCCATGAGGAGAATATACGCAACATGAAAGACACGCCTTTCATGTCGGCAATTTCTCTGAAGGATCAATGGAGGTTTTGGCTGTAACGCGCCACAAACCTCAATACTGCCAGTCAATACATTCCTGCAAAATGCAGCAGCACACTGACAGCAACCGGCACAGCAAAATGCACCCTTTGCTCCCTGCCTCCGGTCAGAATCAGATGTCCGATCCCTATGCACGCACCAATGATAAATGCTCCGGCGAAGCATCTGAGATACTCTCCTGCCGGCATAAAGGCAGAGACAGCTGCCAGAAGCTTGATGTCTCCTGCACCCAGCCCTCCAGCCTGGTAAAACGGAACCAGGATCATGACTGTAAAGCCGGCTGCACACAGGACGTCCAGAAGACCTGCCGCCCCGGATCGATGTATTGCAAGGAGGATCCCCGCGCACAGCCCCGGCACCGTGACAAAGTTGTAAACTCTGCCGCAGTAAAGATCCGTTGCCGCAGAGACAGCCGTCAAACATCCTAAGACCGCATCGCCGAATACAGACGGGTTCAGACCCGCTTCCGGATATCCATACATGTCAGACTCCTTTCTCACTTAGGAACAGTTCAGAAATAACTTGCACAGACGGCGCAGGATGTTTTCCCGACAGCTCCCTCAAGGAACGTGCCGCCAAAAAAACGCCGGTATGATCTGCTGCCTGACCGCTTTCAGAGGCTTCCCTGAACCGGTATGTCGCAGATTATATCGGCGTAATTTTTAGATTTCAATCCTTTTTAATGAATTATTTCAATTTCATCGTTTTGACGAAAAACGCGGATCTATTTATCCACAATCACTGTTTTCCTCTTATATTTTCTAAAAAAGCGCATGTCAAAAAAACCGGTTATCCACCGGCTTATCCACATTTCTGATTCCGAAACCGGTATGAATTTCGCCGGTGCAGGTATGGCATGGAACTGCCCTTTGCGCGAAGCGGTCACTTTGCACAGAGTGTGTTCAGGGGCTGTGCCCGGAGGCATTTCGGAGACGTTGACTTTATTTTTTTTTCATGGGATACTTTTAAACATACAGAATGAAAGGCCGGCAGTGCTGGCCGCTTTTTTGAAGAAATGATCCAAAAGGAGGCAGAGGATATGCTGACAGAACTTCACCCTCTTCTGCAGAGTTATTATACAGAGACCAAACCGGATGTACGCAAAAAGCATCTGGATGAATACAGCAAAGCAGCCGATGCAGAAGCCGACCGATATCGGAAGGAGCTTTATAGCTGCCGCCATGTGGACAAAAGGCATCCCGAAAAGCAGATCGACCGCTTCCTGTTCAATCTGATCTCTCTGACGACAATGTTTAAAACCCCGGGGATCTTTCCGAAATTCCGAAAGCGCGAGGTCCTTTCCATCATCAAAGAAATGCAGCTGGATGCGCGGCCCCTGCAGGACCCTCTATGCCGGGATGCTCTGTACTGGGAGTACCGCAATGCCGTGCGCCGCTACATCGCGACCTGCAGTGATCCCTCGTACGGGAGAAAGCTTCTGGGCATGGTAGCCAGCGATGAAGCGAGCCGCAAAGCACAGTGCTGCCAGGATGTATGGGCTTTTTCCTACGGCGTCGCCGAACTGGTCGGGGCACAGAATGAAATGGAGATTCTGTGCAGGGCTTCGAATGACGAGTACTGTGCCCTCACCCCCGAAGCAGAATCTCTGGAAGCTGATTATAAAAAATACACCAGATAGGAAAAAAGAATAGTCAGTATTCAAAAGACTTCAAAAACTGCCTGGCACGTTCTGTCACCGGCATTTCAAAGAAATCTTTCGGATTTCGGCTTTCCTCCACAATTTCGCCATGTTCCAAAAACAGGACCCGGTCAGCGATCGCTTTTGCGAAGGCCATCTCATGGGTGACGATCAGCATAGTGCTTCCATTCCTTGCAAGATCAAGAACGACCTGCAGTACCTCATGAACCATCTCAGGATCAAGTGCTGCCGTGATTTCGTCCAGAAGAAGCACCTCCGGATGCATAATAAGTGCCCTCACAATAGCAATCCGCTGCTTCTGTCCGCCGGACAGCTGTCTGGGATAGTCGTCCTTTCGATCAGCAAGGCCGACTTTTTCCAGAAGTTCAATTGCTTCCGCACAGACCTCTTCGCGCTTTCTTTTCTGAACCTTTACCGGGGCCAGAAGAATGTTTTCCAGAATCGTTTTATGCGGGAACAGGTCATAACTTTGGAATACCATTCCGATTTTCTGCCTCATGGATGAAATGTCTTTTGCGTTTTTTTGAAGCAGCCTGCCGTCCAGATAGATCTCTCCTCCCTGAATGTCCTCTAATCCATTCAGACAGCGCAAAAGAGTGCTCTTACCACAGCCGGACGGGCCAATGATGACGATCACTTCACCTTTGTTCACGTCAATATCAATACTTTTCAGAATCGTATTCCGGTCAAATTCCTTATGAAGTTTCCTGACCGACAAAAGGGCTTTCTCCATTATGACCACCTCTTTTCCAGATAAACAGACAGCCTGCTGACAGGCCAGCAGATCACAAAATACAGCAGAAATACAACAGCAAAGACACCAAATGCCGCGTTCGGTGAGCTCCTTCGATTCGCCTCGATGATCTGCTGTGCAACCTTGAGGATCTCCACAATTCCGATCATCATAACAAGGCTGGTGGTCTTGATCATTCTGGTAATAAGATTGATAGACAAAGGAATCAGTCTGCGGATCGTCTGCGGAATAATCACATGATAGTATATTTGTTTCCCATTCAATCCCAACGCCATTGCACTTTCATATTGGATCTTTGGAATGCTGATCAGGGCTCCGCGCACCAGATCTCCCATTTCAGCAATTCCCCAGAAACTGAAGACAAAAATCGAAGCGATCTCCGCATCCAGATTCCAGCCGAACACCCTGGTCGTTCCAAAGTAGACAATAAAGAGAAGGACCATCTGCGGCATGATGCGTACGATTTCCAGATAAATGCGGAAAACAGCTTTCAGGATTCGATTCTCTGTTGTCTGAAGGACTCCTGCAATCATCCCAAAAAATATACTGATCATGACGGAGATCAAACTGATCCGAACCGCCACCCAGAGACCGGAAAGCAATCGTAAAAAGTTTGTTCCTTTGAACAGAACATCAATCCCCAAATTCTGCATAGCGAAGCCTCCTTTCCAGTATGCTTCCCAGAATGGATACCGGTAAAAGCATGATCAGATAGAAAATGACAAGCAGTGTAAGACACTCGATCGTCTTTGCGTACATTCCTATCAGATCCTTGGCTGTAAACATCAGATCCATAAGACTGATCGTGGAAAACACACTTGTTTCTTTCAAGAGAAAGATGGTGTTTGCGACCAATCCGGGAACACTTGATGAAACGGCCTGCGGGAGAATCACGTAACGAAAAGCCTGGCTGCGGCTCATGCCAAGGCTTTCCGCACTTTCTAACTGAATTTTCGGGATATTTTCCAGACCGCTTCGAAACGTCTCAGTCATATATGCCCCGCCCAGTAACCCTAATCCCCATGTTCCGCACGCTTCCGGAGATATGCGGAACCCGATTTGGGGCAAGGCAAAATAAATAAAAAACAATTGAACCAGAAGAGGAGTATTGCGAAACAGCTCTGTATAGACGGACACAAAGACTTTGGCAATCGGAATCTCAAAATGAATGATCGCAGAAGCAATCAGGCCGATCAAAACAGCAATTGCAACGCCTTTCCACCCCACTCGCAGGGTTAAAAACAAAGCATCTTTATACAAAGGGAGATAAGAAATCATTACATCCAGATCCACGCTCCCGCACCTCCGTATCATTCGTTATTTCTGTGATCCATTCTCTTTGCCAGAAGGTTTCCGACAAACTGCATGAGCTGAACAATGGCAACAATAAACACCAATGTTACAAGCATCACCGGCGTGTCATAACGGTAGTATCCATAGCGGATCGCGATATCGCCGAGACCGCCGCCGCCAACAACGCCCGCCATCGCGGAATACCCAAGCACTGTTCCCAGTACAATCGTCACCCCCACAAGCAGGGATGTCCGGGCCTCTCCGATCAGGACCTTGAAGACAATCGTTCTTGTCTTTGCCCCCATGCTGACAGCGGCTTCAATAACACCCTTGTTTACTTCTTTCAGAGATGACTCAACCATGCGTCCGATGAGGGGTGCGGCTGCCAGTGTAAGGGGTATGATGGTCGCTGTTGATCCGTAGCTTTTCCCCGCAATAAGCTTTGTCAAAGGCATTACTACGATCAGCAGTATCAAAAAAGGCACACTTCTTGTAATGTTGATTATCACATCCAGGATTCTGTATATAGTCCGATTTTGACAAAGTCCGTTATTGTCCGTAAGCGTAAGGGCAATTCCAAGAGGAAGACCAAGTATATAGCCGAAAAAGGTGGAAACCACCGTCATATACACGGTGTCCCGGATCCCCTCCAGCATCATCACGGTCATCGTATTATCCCACATAGGTCTCATCCTCCTCTTCTTCCAACAGCAGCAACCGTTTGGCGGCCCTGGATTTCGGATTCGCGAAAAGTTCGGAGACGGTACTGATTTCCTGCACCTCACCGTTCTCCAGCACCGCAACGCTGGAACAGATTTCCTGAATCACTTTCATTTCATGGGTAATGATCACTACCGTGATCCCCATCGTATCATGGATCGTTTTCAAAAGTCCCAGGATCGTTTTCGTCGTTTCCGGATCCAGCGCGCTTGTCGCCTCATCGCAGAGCAGGATATCCGGTTCGTTTGCCAGGACTCTTGCAATGGCAACACGCTGTTTCTGCCCTCCTGAAAGCTGAGATGGATATGCTCCTGCTTTTTCCGCAAGACCTACCTTTTCCAGCAGTTCCATGGCTTTCCCGATGCGCTCTTTTCTCGGGATACCGCGAATTTCCAGAGGAAAACACACATTGTTTAAGACGGATTGCTGCTCCAGCAGATTAAAATGCTGGAAGATCATTCCGATCTTCTGCCTCCGAAGGCGGAGCTCCTCGCTGCTGAGATCCAAAAGGTTTTCTCCATCAATGATGATTTCCCCGGTATCCGGCCGTTCCAACAGATTGATACATCGTACCAGTGTGCTTTTTCCGGCGCCGGACAATCCGATCACTCCGAAGATCTCATTCTGCGGAATAGAAAGAGAGACGTTTTTCAATGCTTCAACTGTTCCGTTTTTTGCTGAATATCGTTTGGATATTGCATTCAGCGTAATGTAATGATCATTCATAAAACGTTTCCTATCTGTCTGTCATCAAAAGAGCGGGCAGTGACGGCATATACACTTCCCGCTCTTATAACAGTAAACGGCAAAATATCCTATATTTTATCGTTTACTCCTCAAATGGCACAACTGCACCATCATAGGTGTCAATAATGTACTGTTTGATTTCCTGCGATTTCAGCACTTCCGTCAGTGCCTGAATTCCTTCGTTATTTTCGTTGCCCTCTTTCGTGACAAGCACATTGACATAGGTCTGTGCTGCAACGGAATCACTTTTTTCATAGGCAACAGCATCATGTGCGACGGAGAAGCCTGCTTCAAGGGCATAGTTGCCATTCAAAACAACAAATGCGGCCTCATCCTTCACGCGGGCTACCTGTGCGGCCTCAAGCTCCTGGATCTCAATATTATGGGAATACTCCTCGATATCATTCACGGTTGCCAGCAGGCCTGTGCCGTCCTTCAGCTTGATGATACCGTTATCCTGCAGGAGAAGAAGTGCTCTTGCTTCGTTTGTTGTATCGTTTGGTACTGCGATCACATCGCCGTCACTCAACTTTGAAAGATCGGTTTTGGTGCCCGGATAGATACCGAAGGGCTCATAATGAATGCCTGCGACAGACACAAGAGAAGTACCATTCTCTTCGTTAAAATTATCGAGATAAGGAACATGCTGAAAGTAGTTTGCGTCGATATCGCCGCTGTCGACGACAAGGTTCGGCTGAACATAATCCTCAAATTCAGTCACTTCAAGTGTCCACCCCTGCTCAGCAAGAATTTTTGCTGCCTGAGCCAGAATCTCAGCATGGGGAGTAGGGGATGCTGCTACTGTGATGGTGCCTTTGCTTTCATCAGCAACGGGCTGCGCAGCATTTGCAGCAGCGCCGCCTTCCACAACGAGTGTATCTTCATATTCCTTGCCATAGGTGTCCAGGAGGGTTGCTTCATAATCGGCGTGGAAAAATCTCTCACTGCCGAGTGCAGTAATCTCATCATTGAGCCAGTTCAGAAGGGTTTCGTTGCCCCTGGTAACTGCCGGTGCAATGGTATCTGCACTGCCCAGAGAAGGGATGCCCACGGTATATCCGGGATTTTCCACGGCGAATGCAATGACCTCGGTATTATCATTGGCCCATGCCACGCCGTTTCCGTTCTCAAATGCGGTTTTTGCCTCTGCATATGCATCATATTTCTGCAGCTTAATATTTGGATAATTCTTTTCCAGATACGTTTCAGCCGTTGTGCCGGAAATCACGATCACTTCATCGTCTGCTCCGATGTCATCAAGGCTGGTAATGACTGCGCTGTCAGGGGATATGACACCCAGCGCAACATTCATATACGGAAGCGCGAAGTCAACTTCCTGTGCGCGTTCCTCTGTGACGGTGAAGTTTGCGAGAATGATATCCACCTTGCCTGTCTGGAGATATTCAATGCGGTTAGCAGCCTCGGTTGAAACATAATTGATCTTTACGCCAAGATCTTCGCCGATGCGATTGCCAAGGTAGACATCATATCCCTGATACTCGCCGTTCTCATCTACATAACCAAAAGGACTCTTGTCGGAAAACACACCGATGTTGATCGTTCCGCTTTCTTTGATTTCATCCACAGTCCTGTATACAGCCTTTTGGGTGGATGCGCTGTTCTGTGCTTCATCAGCAGTCTGTTTTGATCCGCAGCCGGTAAGAGCAGCAACAGCAAGTAATGATCCAAGGAGCGCAGCCCCTGCACGTTTCAAGTATTTATTCATAATCGTTTACCTCTTTATCGTTTATCTCTCTTCCAATTATTTTGCGATCGGTTGACTTTTCAGGAGATCGGTTGAACTCGTATATTGAATCTGAGCACAAAAAAACCGGGGCTTCTCAGCAAGCTCCCGGGCAAATGGCGTTTATCACGTTTCAGCTTAGCGCGAAACGCTATAGATCGGTGCAGCGACAGCACATAGCAGACGAATGCACCTGGCCATATGAATATGCCCGGGAGAACAACATTCGACCGCAACACATGCTGAATTCATAAGAAGTATTTGTTCTATCCATTGCATTCCTCTCCTTTCCTGACAGATTGCTCAAATTCGATGCTGACACTATACACCCATCCGCCTACTTCGTCAATAGGCAATTTAAACCTATTTTTTTCACAGCTGACCCACAGCTGGTTTTAATCTGTTTTTCTCAGGCAATATAAATCTGCCTATCTCAGCCAATTTAAATCTGTTTTTCCTCAGCCAGCTTACAGCCGGATCCGGTCACACTGCCTGCCCCTCCCAGTATTTCTGCCCCTTCCGGTACAGGATCAGGCAGATGATCACAGACAAGAGTGATCCCATCGGAGCGGCGATTCCCATGGGATACAATGTCTCAGGGAAATAGACCGCGGCCGCCCAGGCGCCGGGAATACGCAGGGTCAGGATAGAGATAATGTTGTGCAGAAAAGAGTAGCCTGATTTTCCGTAGGCACTGAAAAAGCCGCTGAAGCAAAAGTGAATGCCGGCCAGCATACAGTCGACCGAATAGGTGCGAAGATACTGAGCGCCAAGATGTACGATCGTTCCGACATTATCGCCGTTTTTGACAAACAGGGAGACGATCCATGGAGCCAGCGGCTGGCACAGGAGGAAAATGACCGCACCGAAGGCAGCACAGATCCGACACCCAGTGTGAAGGATCTGCCGGCTTCTGTCATGCCTGCCAGCTCCTGCGTTCTGGGCACAGAGGGCGGAAACTGTGGAGAGCATGGCACTGGGTACAAGGAAGAGAAAACTAATGACCTTTTCCACGATCCCTACCGCTGCCGCCACCTCGACACCGCGGCTGTTGGCGATCATTGTAATGACCAGGAAAGAGACCTGAATAAAGCCCTCCTGCAGGGCGATCGGCAGGCCGACCTGCAGGATTTTAGAGGTGTCCCCGGCATTCGGGCGAACGCCCCCGGGAAAAGCATCCGCGTGATATTTCTTCAACGCGAACACTCCCAGCAGGACAGAAATGCCCTGGCTTGCCACCGTGGCGATCGCGGCGCCCGCCGCCCCCATATGCATGGGCCCCACCAGCAGCCAGTCCAGACCGACATTGATAATGCCTGCGGCGGCGACATAATACATGGGCTTCTGCGTATCTCCCAGTCCGCGAAAAATAGCGGAAACAACATTGTAGGCAGTGATAAAAATGACACCGGCAAAGCAGATATGCATGTAAGCCGCCGCTTCCGGAACAGCCTCTCCGGGCACCTGCAGCAGGCCGATGATCGGATTGGTGCAGATCAGGAGCACCATGGTCATGGCCGCAGCCAGTGCGGCAAAAACCGCAAAGGTAGTACTGACGGCTTCCGCAATCCCCTTGCGGTTCCCTGCGCCGACGCTTCGTCCGATCAGGACGGTCGAACCTGTTGCGAAACCTGCAATCACCACCGTCAGCATATGCATCAGCTGACTTCCCACCGAGACCGCCGTAATAGACGCCGCCCCATTGAACTGTCCGACGATGAACAGGTCCGCCATACCGTAAAACGTCTGCAAAAAGCAGGTAATCAGGTACGGGATTGAA
>Ga0256405_10004253_pt1 | contig 27256 bp, 23 predicted proteins | sample RumenRJG_02DNA_FD_189096 | JGI IMG/M metagenome (GOLD analysis project Ga0256405, IMG submission 189096) | Bovine rumen microbial communities from Lethbridge, Alberta, Canada - RJG_02 | ecosystem: Host-associated > Mammals > Digestive system > Stomach > Rumen | place: Canada: Alberta... | reverse complement strand
TAGCGAACAAACAAGAAGCGAAAGCTTCGAAGTAGTCGGCAACGCGAACCCGTCGAATCCCCATATAGGAAACTATATGGGGCGGTAGGAATCCCCTTGCTTTAGCAAGGGGAGGATGTCAATTAATCTTTTCTATATGCTCACTTACGCATTTAAAAGTCTAAATGCGCAAAGTTATAAATCTATAGAAACTGAAAATTTTATAAATACAGGTGATCTATTTGCTCAAATTCTTATCATCGGCATTAAGCATCAATTAAAGCAAGGTCTTAATAAAGACTACGTTAGTGAAAATGAAGAATTATCAACTCTTCGTGGGCGTATTGATATTAATTCATCTTTAAAAGATCTTACTATGCTTAGAAATAAGCTTGTATGCTCATATGACGAGTTTTCTGTAAATTCATACTTTAATAGGATCATTAAAACATGCGCGCTCTTGCTGCTTAAAGCTGATATTGACGTGCATCGTAGAAAAGAACTGCGTAACCTCATGATTTACTTTAATGAGGTTACAACACTAGATGTTCATAATATCAATTGGAAGATTGCCTATAACCGCAATAATCAAAACTACCGCCTCTTAATTGGAATTTGCTACCTTTTTGTAAAAGGATTGCTCCAATCAAAACGAACTGGCGATATCAAGGTTATGGATTTTCTTGATGAACAAAGAACATGCAGGCTGTATGAAAAGTTCATTCTAGAATACTACAGAAAAGAACATCCAGAACTAAAAGCAAATGCTTCTCAGATTAAGTGGCAGCTCGATGATGACAACTGTGAGTTACTGCCAATTATGCAAACTGATATTACACTTTCTGATACTAATGGAAATGTTTTAATCATCGATGCTAAATACTACACTCGCACCACGGTTACAAAATTTGGTAAGAGAACTTTGCATACTGGTAACATATACCAGATATTTACCTACGTCAAAAACAAAGAGACTGAGCTTTTAGGTACTGAGCATAAAGTATCTGGGATGCTGCTTTATGCCAAAACAGAAGAAGAAATTACGCCTAATGTCTATTACATGATGAGTGGCAATAAGATCAGTGCAAAAACACTAGATTTGAGCGTTCCTTTCGATGAGATAAAGGCTCAACTTGATAATATTGCCAAAAGTTATTTTGAGAAAATTTAATCAGAGATATTTAAAACCTAATTTCCCTCATTCTCCTCAATAATCCTCCCCCTCTCACAGGCAGCAATATCCCCAAGGTCACACGCTCTTTTCATAAGTTTCACACCAATCTTAGGCTCAAATAGTATCTTCTGCTCTACATTCATAAAACCTAATGAAAAACACGCATCAGCAATACCAAACTTACAGGTGTAATTTAGAATATCTGTAACGCCTTTATAGTTAACATCATTTACATTGCCATAAAGCGCTGCATGAGCTAAATCTTGACATCTATCAACTTGACCTAATGAAGGCTCATTATTACTTACATCACACTTAATTTTGGCAATTGACTCTAAATCAAGCTCTTCTTGACCTAGGTTTAGCTCAGTTGTATTTACCTCATACAAATCTTTTGCGGTATACACATCTTGCGCGCTCTTTTGATTTAGATACTCTTCAACATCTTTTTCAAGATCTACAACGCTATTAGCTTTGTTTCCGCGTAATTGCTTTAATTGTGCTTTAGTAAGTGTCTTATTATCTCTATCAGCTTTTTCAATACCTTGAGTGCCATTGACGGTTTGATTGTCTTGATCTTTTGCCTCATCAATAGTTTGTACTGCATGACAGCCTATAAGTAATGTCGCTCCTACAGCGCTTACAAGTAACTTTCCTAAAACTTTATTTAATAGCATTTATATCTCCAAAAACTTTATTAACCTGTTACATTAACCTTTTACAAAAGAGCTCAACACAACTTAAGCAATTGGCTGTAACTTAAATCAGTTTAAATCAGTTCAAATCAATTAAACCGACTTAAATTAACTAAAAAGAAGTCAAAGCAACTTACAGTAACCAAAACTAATCAAGCCTTTATTCTAGCGCCACCAAATTCTCAATCATACAATTAGGATCTCTATCCTTGAGCTATCGCAAACTTAAAGCACTTTTTTTGCAAGTAAATCATCCTAGATAACGGCAACTTAACCACAAATTGTGCAAAACAAGCACTACCCTCAAGACATATTTTCCACTATAAGTTAAAATTGAAAACCAAAACGTAGCTTAAAACTTTACAGCAAAGGCAGTCTAAACACTGAAATGAACTAAACCAAGATAAGCTAAAGTAAGATAAACCACGGCTGGACAAATCAAGGCAGATATTCATAAGCAGGACAATCAAGATAGGATTATATAGATGTACGTCAAAGACACCCGCAAAATCCAAGATAAGTTTGCTTCAATTACAGATCGTCTAATAGAATATAAGGGTCTTGCCTCTAAAATTACTCATAATATTGAGCGTGGACTCACTTCAACCTTTGAGTTTGGCCCCTTTCAAGATACAGTCAAAGCTATATTTGAAAAAACTCAAGAGTTAGATACACAGTACACTCTTGAGTGTGTCAAAATTAACGTTGTAGTTACGGCTCTTGTTAACAGCGTGCAAGATTTTGAAGACGATGCATCTTTGAAATTAAACGATGATCTTTTACAGCTCACCCAAATTTTAAAAGCAGAAGACTTTAATCAAAATCCCTATATATTAAACTTCAAAATGGGAGATGTCGCGTCTGTCACACATAAGTTTTTTAAAATTGAGATAGAGCCTATTACCTTACTTCAAGCAGGTGCCAAGGTTGCCCCTAATGGTTACCGCGGATTACCACAATTAGGATTTTTTGAAGAAAAAGTCGTCATTCCTTACCTCAAAAACCTTAAAAACAAAACCTTTAAACAAGTAAGTCCCAAAGAAATTAATGCTACACAAAAACATATTGATGCAGCACATGGCAAGGTACTTAATATTGGTTTAGGCATGGGCTATTTTGCCTTCATGGCAAGTTTAAAAGATGATGTAGAAAAAGTGACCATTATCGAACAGGATAATGACCTTATAGAATTTTTCAAAGAGCATTTCTTGCCTCATTTTAGTCATAGAGAAAAAATAGAAATCATCAATTCAACTTATTACGATTATCTAGATAAGATTACAGACAATCAATTTGACTTCTGCTTTATTGATATCGATGAAGGCACTACCAACATAGAACAATACTTACCAGGATTCTTACTCTTTAAGACAATTTGCAAAAAGTTTAAAAAGATGGAAGTGTCCTTTTTTCTAGAAGCTGAATACAAGATCTTGCTTACAGATGCTTTAGTCATGGTATTTTATACAAACTGCAAGAAAACCATGGAAGATTACGCTCAATTGCCAGATCTTGACCTAAACAAAAATGATCAAACTCTATTTGACTTCATTAACTTTGTTTATAAGAAGGTCAAGATTAAAGATCCAAGCGACTTTGACTATTACATTAACTACAATACCTTAATTAAAATGCTGTAATTTTCAATTTAATAGAACTAAACCAAAACAAACACCAACACTTACAGTCAAAATACAATCTTCAAGACAACTATCCCCATATAAGTTAAAATGAAGACTTAGAATTACCTCTTAACTTTTTAGTAAGGCAGGCTCAAGATGTACATCAAAGACACGCGAAAAATACAAGATAAGATACTTAAAATTGCATTTGGTTTTGTTGAGTATAATGATCTTGATACCGAACTTCTTAAAAATATTGGTGGAGGAACCAATACTACCCTTGAGTTTAATTCCTTTCAAGCTGAAGCTTTGGAGTTCTATCATGAAATGAATGGCGACGATGACAGTGAAGATTCATGGTACTCTCTTGAAAAAGCCAAAATAGAAACTGCAATTGAAGCTCTTGTAAAGAGTTTGCAAGATTTTGATGACGATGCATCAGTAAAACTCGAATATGATCTAATAAAGCTCACCAATATTTTAAAAGCAGATGAATTTAATCAAAATCCATATATATCAAACATCAAAATTGAAGATATCACCACAAGCACGCACGAGCTAGTAAAGTTTGCTTTACCTCCTCTAACTTTATTTCCTTGCGATGTGTCTGTCGCCTCTTTTGGCCACCGCGCTCTACCTCAAATTGGATTTTTTGAAGAAAAAATTGAAATTCCACGTCTTGAAAAAATAAACTCTAATAACTTTAAACAGGTAACTCCAAAAGAAATTAATGCTACCCAAAAACATATTGATGCAGCTCATGGAAAGGTACTTAATATCGGCTTAGGCATGGGCTATTTTGCCTACATGGCTAGTTTAAAAGATAATGTAGAAAAAATTATCATTGTAGAACAAGACAATGAGCTTATAGAATTGTTTAAAGAGCATATTTTTCCTCAATTTAGTCATAGAGAAAAAATCGAAATCATCAATTCAACTTATTATGATTACCTTAAGAATATTACCGATAATCAATTTGACTTCTGCTTTATAGATATCGATGAAGGCACTACCACCCTACAGCCATACTTACCAGGTTTCTTACTCTTTAAGACAATTTGCAAAAAGTTTCAAAAGATGGAAGTATCAATTTATCTTGAAGATGAATTTAAGTTCTTGATCACAGATGTTTTGTTCAATGTTGTTTATTCCAATTGCAGGAAAACCATTGATAATTACGGTCACCTACCAGATCTTGAAATAAATGAAAATGATAAAACTGCATTTGACTTTATTGACTATCTTTATAGGAAGGTCAAGATTAAAGATCCAAGCGACTTTGACTATTACATTAACTACAATACCTTAATTAAGATGCTGTAGTTTCACTTACACAAATACTTTCATCACCATCAGTTACAAGAGATAATCAATAGATAATTAAGGACAAAATATGTACATTAAAGAAACTAAAAAGATCATCAATAGGATTGTAGAGATTGCAGAAAATGGGGCTGTTAATCACGAAATTCAAAACAACGTGATAGCTCAAGTTGGAGGTGTTCATAATCTTGTCATTGACGATGTTGAAAGGTTCAAAAATACAGCTAAGGGTATTGCTAAAGGTTGTGCAGATCTTGGAAAGAGTATCACTTTTGATGAGGCCATGGTAAAAACTGCGGTTGCAACTTTACTCAAAGATGAAGAATTTGAAAATGAACAAACTCCTTTAGTTTTAGCTCAACAATTAGAAAAAACTACGCAATATCTAAAAATACAAGATTTTCGTGATGATCCTTACATCAAGAACATCAAGATTAAAGATACTACTGTAGGTGATCTCAAACTTTTTACCGACAAATTACCCGCTTTAACCTTCATCACCATAAATAGCCTTCTTTTTAAAAAGAGCATGTACGCACTGCCTCAAATTGGATTTTTTGATGAAGAGTTAGCTTATCCTATGATCAAAAAGATAGGAGCTCAGGATTTGTATGCTGTAGGTCCTGCGGAAATTAACACTTGCAAAGCAGCAATTTCAAATGCTAAAGGAAAGGTTTTAAATCTTGGACTAAGCCTTGGATATTTTGCCTATATGGCATCTTTAAAAGATGATGTAGAAAAGGTCACCATCGTAGAAAATGATAAAGACTTAATAGAGCTCTTCAAACAGACCATTCTTCCTCAATTTGAGCATCCAGAAAAAATTGAAATCGTTCAAAAAGACAGTTTTGAGTATCTAGATGGGCTCCAAGATAAGACCTTTGATTACTGCTTTATTGATATTCTAAAAGATGAACAAGAATATTTAACTTATCTTAAACTTAAGAAGTTATGTCATAAGTTTAAAAAAATGCAAGTTTGCTTTAAGCACGAGAATGATATTGGTATTCAACTTTCAAACTTTGTATATATACAAATGGTAAATGATTGCTCAAGGCTCATGGAAAGTTTTTCACAGACAGACCCCCCACAACTTGAAGGTATCGATTTAGAGATCTTCAATATCATCAAAAAAGCTTACTCTAAAGTAAAAATTACAGACTCAAGTGATATTGATCATTACCTACATCCTAAAACTATAATTAAGATGCTTTAGATTGTGGCAACACCATCTTTGGTAAGACTTTACATGTTAATACAGGAATTACTCATGTACGTTAAAAACACCAACAAAATCGTTGAGATGATCGCTAAGATGGGAGCATATGATGCGATTACTCAAGAGATTTTTCATAATATTATCCGCTTCATATATGGTAATTACCATTTGATACTTGACGATCTTGATTGGTACAACAGTGAGGCTCAGCATTTTGTAGAGACTGCTAAAAGTGAAGGAAAAAGTCTTGATCTTGATACAGCTAAAGCTTTAGTATTTGCAGAATTTGCCATGGAAGGTGGCTCGTATACGATTGAAAATTCTGATGCGATGGTAAAAGATGATCTAGAAAAGCAGGTCAAGCTTTTAAAATCTGAAGAGTACTACAGCAATCCTTTTATCAAGAATTTAAAATTTGATAAAGCAAGCAATGACGCTATTAGAATTGAAATTTGTCAACTCAAGCCTATGACTATGATTGCTCGTGATACACTTATCCATACTAAAAACAAAATTACCATCCCACGTATTGGCTTTTTTGAAGAAGCAATTAACTATCCAGTATCCGTAAACACTAAAGATCAAGCATTAAGTGCTATTACCCCACGCGAGATCAGCGCTTATCAAAAGGTAATTGATAAAGCCCATGGCAAAGTATTAAATCTTGGTCTTGGCATAGGATATTTCGCTTATATGGCATCATTAAAAGATGATGTTGAAAAAATCACCATTGTTGAGCCAAATCAAGACTTAATTGAGCTCTTTAAAGAACATATTTTGCCTCAATTTGAGCATAGAGAAAAAATTGAACTCGTCAATGCTAATTACAAAGAGTACTTAGAAGAGCTTAAAGATAAGACTTTTGATTTCTGTAACAATGATATTACCGAATATGGCACTAAGTTAGATCTATATTTAGAAATAAAAAAACTTTGCCATAAGTTCAAAAAGATGGAAGTTGCCTTCAGTTTTGAAGATGAGACTGGATTGTTTCTTTTTACTTACTTATTCCCGGCATTGATTCATGAGGCAAGAAGAACCATTGATAATGTTGATTCTTTTGTTATGACTGAAGTTATCGATGAAGACTCAACTATTGTTAATGCTCTAAAACAGATATATAAAAAGGTAAAAATTACCACGCCTGATGAGTTAGCACACTACATGAATTACAAGACCTTGCTTAAGATGCTGTAGTCTTTAGTAATTAGCTTAAAGCCTACTCTTAACCAAAGGTAACAGAGCATCTACAAAACACCTAAGCAAAGATAAGGATCACAGTATGTACGTTAAAGCCACCAAAAAGATCGCAGAAAAACTAGTCTCCTTTGCAGACAGTCTAGAGTTCTACAATAAGTTTTCAGAAGATGTCACCGAACAACTTTCAGATACTAATAGTGTAACCTTAGACATAGAAACTAATAACATTGATGATATCGTGCGTCAGTATCAAGAAGATCACAGTAAATTAAATCCAAAACTTAAAGACTTTGAAAAGGCTAAAATTGCTTATTTAATTCACAGTGCCATCAACGATCTTTCAGATCTTGATGCATATCCTGAAAGTTTCATTGAAAAGGTATTAGACAATGGCATGATTATCCCTGAAGATACCTTTGATAATGATGAGATTTTGAAAATCTATCAAGAACTTCTGAAAAATGATGGCGCTTTTGGTAATTTAAACTTACTTGAAATGATCATTCAAAAGAACAATCTTGTAAATTGTGACTTACCTACTTTACCTCGTCCTTTTTGGTATGTACCAACCTTTGGTTTTATTCAAAAACAGATGTACTACCCTATTTTGGTATTAGAAGATGAGGAAATTGCATATGGTCTAGATCCTTTTGACATTCTTTCTCACCGTCACTATGTAGAACGCGCTCATGGAAACGTATTAGCACTAGGACTTAATCTTGGATATTTTGTGGGTAGCGCATCCTCACTAGAGACTGTTAGCAAAGTAACCGTAGTTGATCATCACCATGACTTAATTGAAAGCTTTAAAACTCTAGTACTTCCAAAGCTCGAACATAAAGAGAAAATTGAAATTATTGAAACCAATGAAATTGAATATCTAAAGCAAGTTCAAGATGGTGACTATGACTACATCTTCAATGATCTTAAACCTAAATTTAGTGATCTAAAACTCTACATTCAAGTAAAAGAGCTTGTGCATGGCTTTAAAAAATCAGTAATTGAGCATTACTTTGAAGAGGACTTTGCTTTTGATTTAGAACGATACGTCATAAACGTAATTATGAAAGCGCAAAGTGAAAGTGCTGGTGTTTATGATAATGATATGTCTAGCATTGAACATCTTGAGGTTTATGAAAAGATTCAAAAGCTACTATCTAAAGCAAAGATTAAAGAGCCTGAGGATATTGGCTATTACCTGAACGCCAAAAACATTATTAAGCTTGTAAGCTAATTTTTTAAGCTTAGTTGCCACAGCATTCTTGAAATAAAGCTTAAGTTAAGTATAATACCTTTAGTGCGCCACGTGCCTTCAATCTACATTTTCTATATTTTTTGAACCGTGGCGTACCTTCTAAATCCGCGCTCAAAGTCTCAATTACAATCAATTACCACCAACACCAATTCATCTTCAACACCGCTTATTCAAGCGCTTAAATCTAAAGACAACTGCTCACCTTCAAGCTATAATGAGCAGAATTTGTTTTTGACTATTAACATTAGCCGTTGCCACTTGTAAGGAACATCCAAGATGTACATCAAAGATACCAAGAAGATCAGAGAAAAACTTTTAGAAATTTTAGATAATGAGTCTAAAAGTAACGAAATTGAAAATAATATCGTTGATTACGTAGGTAGGGTGTGTAACACATCTGTTGGTAATCAAGAATTATTCAACCAATCTGTCCAACAAGTAATTGAACTTGGCAAGGAAGAAGGTCAAGAATACTCTCTTGAACAAGCAAAAATAAATACTATGGTTGCAGTTCTGCTTAAAAGATGCCACTATTCAGACATTAAAACATTAGCTTATTTGGCAAAAGAACTACCTAAGTACACCAAGATTTTAAAAGTAGAAGATTATTATACAAAGCAATATTGGAAACAAGTTAAAGTAGACACTTGTGAATATGGAGATATTTCATTATATAACGAGACAATGCCACCTTTAACTTTGATCATCTGCGATAGCTTGGTATACAAAAAGCCCCTACTTAGCCTTCCTACAATTGGCTTTTTTGAAGAAAATTATGATGCGCCTATTCTGAAGTATAAAGGTACAGCTTATTACTCACTCGGCCCAAAAGAAATAATCGCGCAAGATAAAGTGCTAGATACAGTCCATGGAAAAGTATTAAATCTTGGAGTGAATTTAGGGTATTTTGCATTTAATGCATCAGAAAAAGAAGATGTCGAAAAAGTTACCATTATTGAAAATAATCAAGATCTTATCAATCTCTTTAAGGCAAAAATTCTTCCTCAATTTACTAATCCAGAAAAGATTGAAATCATTCATGCAGACTACTTTGAGTACATGGAAAATCTTAAAGATAAGGAATTTGACTGCTGTTTTTTAGACATTTTTGATAATGGCAAAGATCTATTATCCTATTTAAAAATGAAAAAACTTTGCCATAAGTTTAAAAAGATGTTTACTTCATTTTGTTTAGAAGATGAAATGGCTAATTTGCTTGTGGACTATGCATTTATTCAGTTGTCCCAAGATAGTAAAAGAACAATAGATGTTTTCTATAATTTGCCAGAGCCTCCACTTGAAGCAGAAGCTCTAGAAATACTAGCTTTCATCAAAAAAGCTTACTCTAAGGTTAAAATTACCACTGCAAGCGAGCTTGAAAACTATATAAATCCTAAGACTTTAATTAAGCTACTTTAGGACATAGAAAGAGAAAAAACTGCAATATACATAAGATAAGTTTTATTCAAAGCTAAATAAACCATGCAAGTTAAAAACACCAAAGAACTCCAAGCCAAAATTCAAGAGCTTGAAAAGAAAGTTGAGCAGTACCATGAATTTGAAGAGGATGTAGTCAAGCGCTTATCAGGTACCAAATTTGTAGGATTTTTCGAGCCTTTAGATTTTGACGATGTAGTGATGCAGTTTCAAAGATCTGCTGCTAGATTTAAAGGTTGGTCATTTACATTTGAAAAGGCAAAATTACACTTCATCATCTATCAAACCTTGTGCAAATTAACTAACATTGATAAGTACTCTGAGGACTTTATTGTAAGCATTGCCGACAATGGCTTTTCCTTTTCAAACGATGATTTTATTGAAGATGCAACCTTCAAAATTTATCAAGAGCTTCTAGATAAAGATATCAGCATCGGCAATTTAAAAATTCAAGAAGCTACGCGCCTAGAAAATGGTACAGCTATTTCTCTTTTTCCATTGATAACTTCACCTTTTGTGTACGTACCAAGAATAGCTTACAACCTAGATGAATTTTCATATCCTGCCGTTACGCTTACAAAAGAAAATCGAACTTTAAGTCTAGATCCATACGTAATGTTCACTCACGCTGACTATATATCTAGAGCAACAGGTAAAGTCTTAATCTTAGGTCTTAACCTAGGCTATGTTGTAAACTCAGTGGCCTCAAAAGACAATGTAAGCAAAGTTACCGTCGTTGAAAGTGATCATAACTTAATTGAGCTATATAAGACCTACGTACTACCTAAGATAAAGGCTAAAGATAGGATTGAGGTAATTGAAGCAGATGTTGTAGAGTATCTTCAAACTCTTAATGATGAAAAGTATGACTACATTCTAAATGATCTTAAATCTCGAAATCTTGACTTAAAAGACTATCTAAAAATCAAAGAAATTAGCCACAAATTCAAACACTCAGCTATTGAGCATTATGCTGAAATTGAATATGCCTTTGACTTAAGTTTCTACCTTCTAAAGCTAGTTGAAAACTCAATAGAAAAACTACCTAAAGCCATGCTTAAAAAGAGCAAAGAGATTGATGATCAAAAGCTTTATGAGATGTTAAAGCTAAAGTTTGATAAGACAAAAATCAATGAGTCTTTTGATATTGACCTACTTTTAAATGTTCAAAACATCATTATGCAATTAACCATTTAAGGCTAATTCCTAAATACAACGACTTTGCTTTTCATTGTAATTTTCAAATTTCAATTACGCATTATTACCCATAGGAATAGGCTAGATGTACAACACAGAAACTTTAAAGCTCACAAAAACTTCTACACCAAATCTAGTCAATCAAGATCAAGGATCTTGATTTTTCTTCACCTAAAACTCTTAAAACATCTATAATTACTAAAAGTAGTATTTTCTTGTTCCTTGGATTTTAATATGAGTGAAAAGTTAAAAAGCGTTAATGTCGACATTCAGTCATTTTCTGATTTTAAGGAAAAGGACTGTTACTATGTTGACAAAACAAGCTATATCAAAGATATCTTGTTAAATAGTGGAACTACTGTACTTTTCACTCGCCCTCGTCGCTTTGGTAAATCAATTACTTTATCTATGCTAAAAAGCTTTTTAGAGATGAATTATGAAAATCCTAGTGACAAGTCAAAGCAAATAGAACTGTTTAAAGATACAGAGATTTTCAAAGACAAAGAGTTCTGTGATAAATACATGGGACAGTTTCCTATAATTTATTTATCTTTTAAAGAATCTCGTGACGCTCAAAGCTATGAATATGTAATTGACAGAATATACGAGCTCTTAGGAAGTTATGTTCAAAAGTATTATTTTCTTTTAAACTCTGACAAATTAACCCCAAATCAACTTCAAAATTTACAAAACATCTTAACTATCAATAATAATGATTTACCTCCTTCAAGAAAGGAATCTGTGGTTCTGTCTTCGATTCTAGAATTAACACAAGATCTTTATGCTCACACAGGCAAAAAATGTATTGTCCTAATTGATGAATACGATGTGCCTTTATCAAAAGTAGCTCATCGTGACTTTTATCAAGATATAAGAGAGTTAGTATCAAATTTATTTAACACTGGTCTTAAAAACAATGAAGCACTTGAAAAAGGTATTATCACTGGCTGCTTAAGAGTTGCTAAAGAAAGTATCTTCACAGGTTTAAATAACTTCCAAAGCTTTGGTTTAGAAAACTCACGTTTCTCTTCATTATTTGGTTTTACTCAAAATGAAGTTAAAACCATGCTTTCTTACTATAAGTTAGATGACAAATATCCAGAATATCAAGAGTGGTACGATGGTTATCATATAGGAGATGATGATATCTTCTGCCCTTGGGATGTTATAAGCAGAACTGATGACTTACTTTCAAAAAAAATGAATCCTGAAAGTTATTGGGGAGGCACCGGTAATATCGAACTAGTGTCTCAAATGTTCGCAAAAGATCCTGAGAGTTATGCAGAGGACCTACAAAACTTACTAGATGGTAAAAGTGTCACCGTTACCTTATCAAAAGACATTAACTATGAAATCCTAGGTGGTAGTGAAGATTCTAACCATTTCTGGAGTTTTTTATTCTCATCAGGTTATTTAACTATTGCCAAAAACACCGAGTATAAGAGCATAGGAGACGATAGCAAAGAGGCTACAGTTTCACTGGTTGTACCTAATAATTCTGTCAAAGAAGAGCTCAAAAAAGCAATTAAATGGTGTTTTACTGTTAAGAATCCAGAATATGCTAAATCATTAAAGACTTTAATTTGGGCTCTAAAAGAAGATAAAGCAATTCTTTTGCAAAGGTATTTTAATAACACCCTAGCATCTTATGTAAGTGTCTACGATACGCAAAAAGGAACAGATAAAGAGAGTATGTATCATGCTTTCTTAAATGGTCGTTTCTCTTCCGTTTTTGCCTCTTCAAAATACAAATATGCATCTAATGCTGAATATGGCAATGGTAGACCTGATTTTACTTTCCTTTTACCACTTGGAGATAGTCTTGATTCACCTACCGTAGGATTTATTATTGAGATCAAGTCTGCTCAAAATGAAGATGAGATGGAATCTCTAGCTCAAGCTGCTTTAAAACAAGCTAAAGATAAAAAGTACGCTGAATGCATGATTAGAAAACTTCATGATGAAATTGATGAAGTTAAAGTTTATGGTATTGCTTTTTACAAGAAAACTTGCAAAGTTGTTTTTGAAAGAATTAGCAATCAAGAGAGCTAATTTTCTGGTTCAACGTAGAATTTTGTGTGATCTAGGAGCCTGAGATCATACAAAAAGAGCCTAATGTTATAATTGAGTTGTCTAGAAACATTGACTTCCTCACCGCCCTAAAGCGCGGGGAGGAAGTCAAATTTTGCTAATAGATTAGTAGACTAGTTAATACTAAGCAAGAAGTGCAAAGCTGACTCACTTCTCGTATACTTGAAGTATAGGTCATAAGTCTTCTTTTGCAACTTTACTTACTTTTTAATTTTGAAGGTTTGATATGAAACTTACCATGTTAGGCACCGGCTCTGCCCTAGTTACAGAATGCTTTAATACTTGCTTTGTCTTAGCAGATGAACATGGACACACCATGGTCGATTGCGGTGGTGGCAATGCAGTATTACATCAGTTAAAGCACGCAGGACTTAACTGGAAAGACATGCAAAACATCATCATTACCCACAAGCATGAAGATCATCTAATCGGTGTCTTTTGGATGCTACGCTTTATTTGTCAGCATATGGGCAAAGGAGAATATCAAGGTGATGTCAATATCTACAGCCATGATGAGGTCATTGCCCTAATTCAAGATATAGCACCTAAGTTAATGTCAAAAAAGAACTCAAAGTTTTTAAATGACCGAGTTCATTTCATTACCGTAAGTGACGGACAGACACTTAAGATTAACCAAAATGATATTACCTTCTTTGACATCGGATCTACAAAGATTAAGCAATTTGGTTTTAAGATGGAGACAAGCACTGGCAAAAGCATAGTCTGTCTAGGAGATGAGCCATTTCATGATTGTGAAGCACCTTACTTAAAAGACTGTGACTGGCTTTTGCATGAAGCTTTTTGCATGTACAAAGATGTTGATAAGTATAAGCCTTATGAAAAGCACCACTCCACAGTCAAAGAGGCCTGTGAGATTGCCACAAAATATGACATCAAAAACTTAGTTCTCTACCACACAGAGGATGACAATTTAAATCAACGTCGCGAGCTTTACACAGCCGAAGGCAGACAGCACTTTAATGGCAACTTGTTCGTACCTAATGATTTAGAGAGTATTGATCTTTAGTACATATGCAAAAGGCAACTCAAATATGAGCGCCATCATGACAAAATCATCTTAAAGAAACTATAATTAGAGAAGATAAGTTTTCCTTTTGCTTAGGATTTAATATGAGTGAACAATTGAAAAAAGTTGCTACTGATATAAAGTCATTTTCAGATTTTATTATAAATGACTGTTATTACGTGGATAAAACGCAATATATCAAAACCATCATGGAAGATGGTAGCGCCTCAATACTTTTCACTCGTCCAAGACGCTTTGGTAAATCAATTACTATTTCCATGCTTCAAAGCTTTTTGGAGATGAATTACGAAAACCCAAGTGATAAGTCTAAACAAATAGCACTTTTTAAAGATACAGAAATTTTTAAAGATAAAGAGTTCTGTAATAAATACATGGGACAGTACCCTGTAATTTATTTATCTTTTAAAGAAGCTTGGGATACTAACAGCTACGAAGATGCTCTACAAAGTTTGTACGAAGAGCTATCAAACTCTGTAAAAAAGTTTAATTTTCTTTTAAGTTATGACAAATTCACAGAAAATCAATTACAAACTCTAAACAACATTTTAACCATCAGTAACAATGCTTTAGATCCTGTAAAAAAGAAGGCTGTAGCTGAGAGAATGATAAGAGAGTTAACTCAAGATCTATTAGCTTACACAGGAAAAGAATGTATTGTTTTAATTGATGAGTATGATGTTCCTTTGTCAAAGGCTGCTAATACTGACTTTTACCAAAAGATAAGAGACTTTATCTCTAAATTATTTAGCTCAGCACTTAAAAACAATGAATCGCTAAAAAAAGGAATTATCACCGGTTGCTTAAGGGTAGCTAAAGAAAGTATCTTTACAGGACTTAATAACTTCTACAGTTGTGGTTTAGATAATTATGATTATTCTAAACTCTTTGGTTTTACGATAGATGAAGTTAAAACTATGCTCTCTTACTACGGCTTAGACGATAGGTATGCTGAATACAAAGAATGGTACGATGGATATCATATAGGTGATGATGACATCTTCTGCCCATGGGATGTAATAAGTAGAACTAAAGCTATATTAGTAAGTCCTAAGCTAGAGCCTAAAAGCTATTGGGGAGGAACAGGCAATATCAAGGATTTGCAAAACATGTTTGCAAATAACCCAAAAGCTTATGCACAGAATTTTGAAACATTGCTTAATGGTGGCTCAATTATCATTACTGTGAATAATGACATCAATTATGAGATTTTAGGCAAAAGTAAAAATATCAATCATTTTTGGTCTTTAATGTTTTCATCTGGATACCTCACCTATAAAAATGTAATACAAAGTGATGACGGAACTAGTAAAGCCGAACTTGTTATCCCAAATAAGTCTGTAAGAACAGAACTCAAAAACGTCATTGATTGGTATTTTAGTACTGAAAACACAAAGTATGTAGAATCTCTTCAAGATTTGTTATTCAACCTTAAGCAAACTGATCCTAGCTATTTGGAGGATTACTTACAACAAGCATTAGTTGCTAATGTAAGTATTTATGATACACAAAAAGGTACAGATAAAGAGAGTATGTACCATGCTTTTTTAAATGGCAGATTATCTGGGATCTTAGATCCTTATGAAAATGAGTATTCATCAAATGCTGAACTTGGTGATGGTAGAGCTGACTTTAGTTTTATTTTAAAACTTGACGATAATAGGCCATCTTCAAAAGTTGGCTTCATTATTGAGATTAAAGCTGCGCAATCTATGGAACAAATGGGACCTTTGTCAAAGGAAGCAATTGAGCAAGTAAAAAAGAAAAACTACGTTCAAGCCATGTTTAGAATATACGGCACGATTAAAGAGATCAGAGTCTTTGGTATTGCCTTTTACAAGAAAACTTGCAGAGTTGAATTTGAAAAAATTGTGCGCACATAGTGAGTAATTTTCTAAGCATTTCTGATACTCATGTATGCTACGATAAGAAAAAAGCAAATAGGATTGAGACATGTCAAAAGTAATTCCAGATGCGATAAGTAATTATAAAGAACTTCAAGATTATGGAGCTTACTACGTAGATAAGACATCAAATTTTTGGACAATTCTAGAATCTGACTCTAAAAAAACTAGGAAAGTGCAATTATTTACAAGACCTCGCCGTTTTGGAAAAACTTTATTCTTATCAACTCTAAAGAACTTTCTACAACCTAATTACGACGATCCAAAAGATTTAAGCGAACACATTAGGCTATTTAAAGATACCGCAATTTATCAAGATTCAGAATTTTGCTCAAAGTATATGGGCAAATATCCTGTCATTTCATTGTCATTTAAAGATACTGTTCCTGCCATCGACACCTTTGAAAGTGCCTGCTACGCCATTGCCCAAAAGTTTTGGGTAGCGATAAATGAAATGCCTTTTTTAAATAGTTTTGAGCTTACTTTAAATGAAAAGAAATTTCTTGAATCTATAGAGAATGTTGATGAAGAAAATTTAAAAATTAACGATCTAAGATTTTGGCTTTTTAAACTTTGTTTGCTTATTGAGAAGCACACAAAAGTAGCACCTGTTGTTTTAATCGATGAATACGATGTACCTTTAGCAAAATGCTATCAAAAGCCTTATTACGAGAAATTTAGAGAAGTATATTCCGCTGTTTTAGGCGCAGCGCTAAAGGATCCAGATCACGTTACTAAAGCTTTTATCACTGGATGCTTAAGAGTCACTAAAGAGAGTATCTTTACTGGATTTAATAATTTTAAAGTAAGCGCTTTATCAACTAAAGATTTACCTGATTTATGTGGATTTACTGAAGCAGAAGTGATGGGACTTCTAGATTACTTTAAGTTCTCTGATAAAAAAGATGTTTTTAAAACTTGGTACGATGGCTACCATATTGGCAATAAAGAAATTTATTGTCCTTGGGATGTAGTAAGCTACTTGAGCGATTTACGCGAAGATCCAACAAATACGCCTTTAACATATTGGAAAAATTCTGGAAGTTTAGACTTACTAAAATCAATCTACGAAAAGTCCCCAGAGCTATATTCTGATGATGTAGCAAAGCTTTTAAATCATGAAGCGATTGAAAAAACTCTAGATGAATGCATTAGTTTTATTGATTTAGCAACTAATGATAATCCTAATTACTTTTGGACCTTGTTGTTCTCTACAGGCTACTTAACTGTCACTGATGACTACGTATATGGCAATACCTCAAAGTTAATCATTCCTAATCGTTGTGTTTACAACTGTTTTAAAGATATAAAAGATTGGAGCTTCAGTAAGGATAACAAAACTTTTGTTTCGACAAGATTAAAACTCATTGAAGCGCTATTTGAAGGCGATGATGAACTTGCAAAACAAATAATTGATAAAGCTTTAATTGTTGCCACAAGCTTTAACGAATTTGGTCGAAATGTTGAAAAAGAAGCTTACTATCAATCATTTTTAAATGGTATCTTTGTAGACGTTTCACAAAACTCTGATTACACCTATGCTTCATGTTATGAAACCGGTAATGGATTTGCTGATATTGTAATTACAGAAAAATCAAAAAAAGCTGTGATCTTAGAGTTAAAACATGCAAAGTCCAAAGATGATCTAGTAAAAGAAGCTGACAATGGACTTAAGCAAATCTTTGATAAGAAATATACTGATGGACTTTTTGCAAAAAAGTTTAAACTAGAATCGATTGTCTGCGTAGGCTTAAGTTTCTTTGGTAAAGAGTGCTCTTTATCAATGAAATTTGTTAAAAGATCTTAGTACAAATACAAAAAAGCGCCCTAGTATTTAGCTAGAGCGCAAAGGTTCTTAAGGTTCTTTTCTAAACAAACTTACAAACTTAAATCCAAAATCGTATTAAAGTTTGCAAGTTGTTCCATGACATAGTTCTTGTCTATGATCCTTAGTTTGTCTTGTACCTACTTTGGATTTAATGTCTTTATATTTAAACTTTTTTAAACTCCCTTAATGTCTTCCCTATTTTCTACATGCCACCATGACGATAGCGGTAGAAGAATAATGGAGGCACAGCAATACCTAGGCAGATTGCAAGTAAGATTGCAATACAGCGCATGCCATGCTCAATAATTAAATATGAGTATAAAGAGATCTCCTGTTGCCCTGTTTCAATTACCTTATACATAGCAAGCAAGGCAGTGTATGCATCCATGCCTGGTACTAAAGGAATAATTGAAGCTACGGTAAACACAGGTCTTGGAGTTCCTAATTTTGGTGCTACATAGACAAAGAGCAGTGATGACACACAGCAAGCGATAAAGGTTGCAATTGCTACATCCATGTTAAAGCCAGTAAACAACAAAGTACGCAAGGCTTTAGTAATCGCACCACCTAGATAAACATAGGGTAAATATCTTTTAGGTACGGAGAACAACATCGCAAAGGCTACAGCGATAAAGCCTGCAGCAAGTCCCTCAATTACGACTTTTAATAAAATATCGCCTACGGGCATAGTTAAAGCGTAATTAAACATTTGAAATTGTTCCTGTAAACCAAAGCGCGCCTAATAAACCGATGGCAGCAGCGGCAGTTAAAATCGCAGAGTGCACAAGTCTAAATAAACCTGTTTCTAGATAACCTTTAAAAGCATCTAAAAAGCCGTTCATAATTGGATAACCAGGGACAAGCAGTAAGGTTGTAGCCATAGTTGCAAGCTCTAGTTCTTGCGTGGTCGCACCTAGGGCAAAACGACTTACCAGTAAGGTTGTAGAGCAGCCACAAAAAGCACAGGCCATGAAGGCAAAGACAGCAAAAAAGCCTTTTGAGATAAACCAAAATCTTGTGAACATCAAGACCACACCGCCTACTAAGGCAGCAGCTACTACCTTAGCATCGCCTCCATTTAAGTAGGCAAAGCAACCACCTGCGAGTGCTTCAATAAAGATTAAAAAGTTCTTGTTATACTTGTGAACTTTAACCTTAGTGATCATTGAAGCAATCACATCCACATCCATGATCTTTTCATTTAAAACTTTCAAAAAGATGTGATTTAAGGTAGCTACTACATCCATGGAGATGCCATAGTTTTCAATACGACGGGTTGAAATGTATTGACGCCCCTCATCAAAAACTTTAATCATCACGCAAGAGCGGGTCACGATAAGCTCATGATCTTTAAACTCAAAAAGCTTAGCAAGCTTGTGCAGTGAGTTCATAACAAGTCTGGTCTCAGCACCAGCTATTGCTAATTTCCAGGCAAACATACACAAAAGATCTGCTTTTTTGCAGATGTTATTTTCATGTGTATTCTTTTGCTTAAAGTCATCTACAGCGATGGTGTTTTCTTTAGAGACATCTTGTAAGTAATTGACAGGCTTTGCCTCATATGAGCCTTTTACACTTGCAGGTACATCGCAAGCTGCTGCTTGATAATCAAAGTGGTGAAACTTAAAAGACTTAATTAAGTTATCATCACTGTAAAGCTTTAAGCCATCAGTTGAGGTGGCACTAAAGTTGGTCTCATCAAGCTCTTTAAAATTGTTTTTTGCTAAATCTGACATAGATATTTCTTAAGAACCAATTTAAATAAGTTATGTCTTTTGGGTAAGTTTTTAAATTTACAAAGTTTTTGTACGCATGGAAACTCTAAACTCATAGATAAGACATGCGTACAAAGGACTTAAAACTATTATTCAAAAACGCACTTGCCTGACTTTGACTTGTGGGCATTAAGCTTCTTAGTTACAAACTTGCCTTGCTCGTTTTTAACCTTAACCATGTGTGGGCAGTGAATAGCCTCAGTCTCTAGATCGTCAACGGTTGGATCTTCAATCCAAGCAGCTTCCATAGTGGCAAAAGCAGCCTGTGAGAAGAAAAGAGCAACAGATACGAACATTGCAGTTAACTTGTGATTTAAAAATTTCATTTTCATTCCTTAAAAACCAAAACTAGTGTGAGTCTTTATAAAGTTCACTGAACTAATTTATTTAACCAACACAATTAAATTGTTATGTTGTAAGTTAGTGTTCTTGCAACGCTTGAAATTATAGGCAGTGAGATAAAAAGTAATTTACTTTTATGTAAATTTGCCTATCATAGATAAATAGATACATGAATATAGATAAAATCACTTTTAACTATGTTAAGTAAAATCAATAAGTTAGCATTTTATCTATGGACTAGATCACAAAAATTCGTATGATTTATTAAAAATTATTTATCTATAAAACGAATTTTAAGGGCGATATGAATATGGAAAGGCTAGAAAAGCTTGAACCTATGATTTTATTGCATAGTGGTAATTCTTATTATCTATGCACCTACAAGAATGTTTGGGATCCTGTTAAAAAGAGATCAAAGCGTGCTAACACTCAATCTGTAGGTAAAATTGAAGGAGGCCTTAAATCAGGTGTAATTTCCTGGAAAGACTTTTTCCTAGATAAGCATCCTTATTTACGCGAGTATCAAGCCACCCGTCAGTTAGATGGTACCTTAACCTATGTCAAACTTGAGCACCCTATGCAAGAGTTTAAATTCAATCCTGTTATCTACACCAAAGCCTTTGGGGCGACCTGGGTATGTGATAAGTTAATTGAGCGCTCCCCTTTACTTGAGGCTTTAAAGCTTACCTTTAGTAAGTATGATGACTACAAAAAGATTATTTCAATTGCCTATTTTCTAATCTTAACTAAAGATAATGTTTTATCTACCTATCCTAATTTCTACAAAGGCGTGATGTTGCCTTGGCATGTTTCAATGGGACCAGAGGAAATACGCCGCCTCTTTACTAGAATTACTCCTGAGAAGATTGCCCTATTTTTAACTAGGCTTTACGATTTAACTAATAAAATTGAACAAAAGGATGATAAATATCTTGTCTTTTGCTCAACTTCTAGATACCGTCGCCCAGGTCGCTTTAGTTGGTCTGCCCGTGAGATATTCACCTCAGATGATGTGCTACCACCTTCTAATAACCTCCTACTTTGCCATGAGCAAACCGGCATTCCTGTCTACTACCATATGCTAGGTGACAGACAATTAGATGTAGTTGCAATCCGTCATTTGTTAAAGGTAAAAGTTCATCTTGAATTTGGTGACAATGTCCTATTTGTAGGCGATCGTGGCTATGAGAATGTCTCTAAAATTACTCAATTTTTAAAGACTAATACCCACTTTTTAATTAACCTGCGCCGTACCCACTCTGTCTTTGCTCACGTCATTGATTCAGTACGCTCAAAACTATTATCAATTGGCAATTACTACACTGAAATGGGCTGTGCTGCCGCTACTAAAAAGGTTCACTTTAACTATCACTATGTTGACGATTTAGGTCACCGTCATAGTAAAAAGACCAATTTATACTTACATATATATTTTGATGAAAACGTCTATAACACCACCCGTGAGCGTATTAAGCAAAAGATTGCTTTAGTTAAAGAGGCAATTGCTAACGGCGAGATCTTAAATGATGCTTTAATCGAGATTAAAGATAGATATTTAGTGGATAACAAAGAAACTGGCCTTTTAGATGTCAGTGAAAAAGCCGTACAAAGAAGATTAGATCACAGATCAATTCGTATGCTAGTCTCTGACACCATTGATGATCCAGTTGAAGCTTATCGCAATTACTTTGACCGTAACGAAATTTGGGCAGGCTTTAAACTTTTCCAAAACCGCCTTGGTTCAAAGCTTGTCAACGATGATGAAGAGTCATTTGATGCAAAATGCTTTATTCAGTTTTTAGCAAGTTCAATTGCAATGATGGTGCGCAAGAAGTTTTTAAACTCAAAGTGCATCAATGGCACCTTACCATATAACTGCGATGATGTGATTTTATCAATGCTAAACGGTATTGAAATTAGTAAGACTGATCACTCAACCTTCTTTACAGAGCCTAGTGAAAAACTCAAAAAGCTTTTAGATGAGTTATCAATGCCATTACCTGTTGATAACTACAACATCGATATTAACGCTGATAGACTTGCGCAAAATGCTGAGACTACTGACTATGGAGAGAAGGTGCCTCCACGTAAGCCAAGTCGTGAGGAGCTGATATTTAAACTATTTGAAGCTTAATTTTCAAAATTCTTGAAAATAAAAACTTCTAAAAAGGTGGAACCATGTTTTCACCTTTTGCCTTCTAATACTTTTAAATTCTTTTCTTCACAACTTCTAAGACACTCAAGTTTTTAACTTTCTTTTCTTTAAAAATCAAAGAATTTGTTCTATATTTTGAACTGTAAAGGTAATTAAACTAGGTTGGATTTAATTTTGAAAAAGGCTAAAGATTTTCTCAAATACATGCTTGACCTTGTCTCAGGCAAAAAGAGCAAATTAAATGAGAGCCTAGATTTTTGTGCCTATGTCATCAAAGAGTGTGTCAAAAGGAACTATTTTATAGATTTCAGTAAAATTCAGTGCATTATGTACTGTGTCTATGGAGCAAATCTTGCAGTCTTTGATAAAAAGATCTGCAAAGAAACTCCGATTACTTTTAGCACAGGTCCTGTGTTTGACAGCATCCTTAAATACAACTATCACGGACACTGCGAATTGATAGACGAGCTTTTGCAAAGAAAAGAAAATTTTAAAACTAGATTTTCTGACGAACAAAGAGTGCTGACTGAATACATTATTAACTACTTTGGTCAAAAAAGATCTCAAGAGTGCCTAGCATGGTTAACTAAGGAAAATACACCTTGGCATATTACTTTTAATCAAAGCTTGGAAGTAATTTTAAAAATTGATGACAAACTTACCAAGAACTTTTTTGAAAAAATTATTGTTTCAAAAGAGCTAGCTCAAGGCACAAAGAGTTAAAAAAAATGGCACTTAATGCTGATAGCAGAGACATTGCAGCATACATCGTTAAAGAATGCGAGAGACGTAACTACTTTGTTAATTTTAGCAAGCTACAAAAGTTAATGTTCTGTATCTATGGAGCAGTTCTTGCAAATTACCAACAAAAGCTCTTTGATGATATACCATATGCTACAGAGTGGGGACCAATTTTTCCAAAACTATATAAGATCTCAACAAAAGAATATCTTGCTGACGGTATCATTGGATACTACAACTTTAGATCAGAAAATATTAAAAGTACTCTGGATAGACCAATACTTAAATTTATAGAAGAAGTAATAATTCATTATGGATCTAAAAGTATTTATGAGTTGTGTTCTTGTGTTTTTCAACAAGATAGTCCATGGTTTAATGCACCCCTTGGTGGCAAAATTGCAGATACAACCATACCAGATTACATGATTTCACAATACTTTCAAAACATCTTCAAAAAAGAAAAATAAGCCGCTTCTATAAATCGCCTTTACAATCTTTAACTCTGCCCTATATACAAATTCTTTTAACTATTTAACAAAATTCAACTCTTTTCTAAATAAAGTTAGCAATAGCTAATTAGTTAGCATATACTAACTTTTGTTGTGTATCAATACTTTTCATTTTATTAATCTTATTGATAAACGTTATCAATAAATTTGTTAAATAGTAATTGTTACTATTAAGAAAATTAAGTACAATACAACCAATGAAGTTAATTAAGAAAATTTAGGAGTAATTAAACTATGTCACTAATCAACAAAGAAGTTGCAGATTTCAAGGTTCAGGCTTTCAAGGCAGACAATTTCTGTGAGGTTTCTAAGAAGGACATCCTAGGCAAGTGGTCAGTATTCTTCTTCTACCCTGCAGACTTCACCTTCGTATGCCCAACCGAGCTTAAGGATCTTCAGGACAAGTACGAGGAGTTCAAGAAGATTGGCTGTGAGATCTACTCTGTTTCTTGTGACACCCACTTTGTTCACAAAGCATGGCACGATGTTTCAGACACCATCAAGGCTCTACAGTACACCATGCTAGCTGATCCTACCCATGCTTTAGCAAAGGACTTTGAGGTTCTAATTGAGGACGCAGGTCTTACCGAGCGTGGTACTTTCGTGGTAAACCCAGAAGGTAAGATTGTAGCTTACGAAGTAGTTGCTGGTAACATCGGTCGTAACGCAGATGAGTTATTACGTCGTGTTGAGGCTTTACAGTTTGTAGCTGAGCACGGTGATCAAGTATGCCCTGCTAAATGGCAGCCAGGTGCTAAGACCTTAAAACCAGGTCTAGACTTAGTAGGTAAGCTATAATTGAGCTTACAGCTAAATAAAGAATTTCATTCATAAGCTTTAGGCTCACAGAATTTGTGAGCCTTTTTTGATTAAGGTTAAGCTTTTATGACAGATCAGAATTTTTATGATGCCATTATCGTAGGTGGAGGCCCTGCTGGTCTTACTGCTGCTATTTATCTAGCTCGTGCCCGCTATAGAGTTTTAGTTGTTGAAAAAGACAGAATTGGCGGTCAAATTACCATTACTCATGAGGTTGTCAACTACCCTGGTGTTGAGAAGATCTCTGGTGAGGCCTTAACAAACATCATGAAGACACAAGCTCAAAACTTTGGTGCTGAGTTTATGTCAACTGAGGTTACAGATTTAAATCTTGAAGGTGATATTAAAACTGTAACTACTAAAAAAGGCGAACTAAAAGCTTTTAGCGTGTTGATTGCCACAGGTGCTAATCCTCGTCGTGTGGGCTTTACAGGTGAAGATACCTTCCGTGGTCGTGGTGTTGCCTACTGTGCTACTTGTGATGGTGAGTTTTTCACAGGTAAAGAGCTATTAGTAATTGGCGGTGGCTTTGCCTCAGCTGAAGAGTCAATGTTCCTCACAAGATACGCCTCAAAGGTAACTATTCTTGTACGTAAAGATAGCTTTAGCTGTGCTAAGTCAATTGTTGAAGAGCTAGAACAAAATCCAAAAATTAAGGTTCTATACAACACAGAGCTTCAAAGCGTTGAAGGTACAGACATGGGTATTACTAAGGCAACCTTAGTTAATAACAAGACACAAGAGACTTCAACTTATGAAGTTAATAATGACACATTCGGTGTCTTTGTGTTCGCAGGATACGTTCCAAATACAGCTCTTGTTAAAGATAAAGTTGCTTTAGATGAGTCAGGCTACATCATCACCGATAGCAACCATGAGACTAATGTTAAAGGCGTGTTCGCAGGTGGTGATGTATGTATCAAGACCTTACGTCAGGTTGTAACTGCTACAGCTGATGGCGCCCTTGCAGCATCTGCCATGGAAAAAGTAGCTGCTAGTATGCATGAAAAAACAGGCTTAGTCCCAGAGGTGCCTAATGCTAAGCGTGAAGCACCAGAAAAAGCCCCAGAAACTTCTCAAGCAACAACTGTTGATACCTCTGATAACTCATTTATCAGTGAGGATATGCTCCCTCAGCTTAATGCTGTCTTTGAGCGTATGCAAAACAAGCTTACCTTAGAGGTGCACTCTGACGGTGGTGCTAAATCTTTAGAGCTACTTTCTGCTATGAAAGAGTTATCAGCACTTACTGATAAACTTGAGGTAAGTGAAGCAAGTGATGGTGAGCATTTACCATTTGTTAAACTAATTAAAAATGGTGAGGATACCGGTGTTGCATTCCATGGAGTCCCAGGTGGTCATGAGTTTACCTCATTTATCCTAGGTCTTTACAATACCGCAGGTCCTGGTCAGCAATTAGAAGATGATGAGGTTAATGGCTCTAAGAGTTTAACTAAAGACTATGACTTAAAGATCTTAGTATCTCTATCTTGCACTATGTGTCCTGATCTTGTAGTGGCAGCGCAACATCTTGCAGCTATCAATCCTCATGTAAAAGCTCATGTGTATGACTTAAACTTATACCCTGATCTTAAAGATAAATACAAAGTAATGTCAGTACCATGCACAGTTACCAATGATGACAATGTATCATTTGGTAGAAAGAGCTTTACAGAGCTAGTTGAGCACTTACAAAAGATCTAAATACTGACTTACAACTTATATTAGTATTGATGTTGATGACACTTACTTGTAAGTAAAATATGAAAAATCCTCAAAGTTTAGGCTTTGAGGATTTATTTTTTGCCTTATAAATTTAAAGCTAAAGTTTTGTCAATGACATGATTAAAACCAAGCATGTACTAAAAGAATAGAGATCTTGTAGGTAAGACAACTACTTATCAACTTTTGCAATTTCTTGATTTTTTAGAGTTTCTGCAGTTGTATCTTTATTTTCTTTTTCCTTTTCTGATGCTAATTTCTTAAGATATTTACAAGCTTCTTGATTTCGATTTGACCAGTCTTTCCATGTCATCTTATCTTTTAAAAAAGACATGTAGTAATCTTTCACTCTGCAAAAAATTGGTCTAGTTAAATAAATATTGCACTTTTTAGTCTCAAGATCTAAGTTCTTGCAAATACCATCTCCCCTATCTAAATATTTAGAGTGATCATATTGGTTAACCCCCATGCAGCAAAGGCCACATGCATCGCAAGGAAAATCAGGGAGATCTTCGTATTTCATAGCTAGTCCTTATTACGACGGTGCATATATTATTGAGTTTTTTATCAATCTCGTAATGACAGTTGTGTTCCTTTACAATTATATATGCAATGTTACAGCCTTGATAAGAGTTAATGCAAATTTCACCATGAATACCTTTTCCATCATACAAACATACAAATCTTCAAAGATTGTATTTTCTAATTTTGCACTAAGTTTTCAAAACTAAACTGCCTTGAAAAATAATCACAGAGGCTGATATGAGTGCTTACACTAAAAGGATTTTTCTAATCTTAATTGCAGTAATTGTAGTTTCAACTTTTGCCTCAATTAAGATTGCTCATGGTAGAGATTTAACGGCGCATGCTACGCAGCAAGCTGTTGCAACTTGCGTAGAAGACAAATATGAAAGCAACCTAAATCATAAAGATCGACTTTAGTTTCATACTAATCTTTCAATTTTTTTCAAACTAATCAGTAATTTTCAATAAATTAAAATAAATAGTTAATTATCATAACGTTAATCTTTCTTTCAATCTTTCGTTCTTTCGAATTCATAAAATGATCTATAATTAAAATATATAGAGGAAGATCAAAGTCAACCACCCACCGCTTAAAGCTACGCTTTTGAAGCGGGGGCTTCACAGCCTAGTTGACTAGACTAAGTGCTTAGAGCACTACGTTATTTGAGAAATTGATATAGGTACCTACAGATGTATCGT
>Ga0256405_10004252_pt1 | contig 27259 bp, 24 predicted proteins | sample RumenRJG_02DNA_FD_189096 | JGI IMG/M metagenome (GOLD analysis project Ga0256405, IMG submission 189096) | Bovine rumen microbial communities from Lethbridge, Alberta, Canada - RJG_02 | ecosystem: Host-associated > Mammals > Digestive system > Stomach > Rumen | place: Canada: Alberta... | reverse complement strand
AAATCCTCCGGCCTCCATCCAAATCTGCTGGCCATCCTTGAACTGCCCTGCAGGAATGCTGACAGTCTTGAACCCCATGAAACTGGCAGTAATCTTCTCCAGCCCCGCCGTTTTTTTCAGCTGAAAGGTCCCGTCCGCTCCGGTGACGGCAAAGCTGAGCACCTTCCCGTCCGGACCGTATGCCATAACATTGGCTCCGGCAAGCACCTTGCCGGCATCGTCCACGACTATGCCGGATAGCGGTTCCTGGGCGAAAGCCCAAACCGCTGAAAGCAGCAGGAAGAGAACCATGGCCAGGCGTTTCATCTTACTCCAGATCCAGGTAGTTCTGCTTGGGGCGGCTTTCATTGAGGTCGATATCCTTGCCGTCTTCCGACACGACTTTCACCACCGTTCTGCTATCGACACCCATTTCCCGGAGTTTGTCAGCGTACGATTGCCCGTTGGCATTATCCCGGAGCTCCATGTATTTCTTCCTGGTGCATTTGACAGCTTTGTCCTTGCGGGAAAGCTCCACAACCGCATCGGCAGGATCCTGCTCAAGTCCTACGGCGGTAAAGTGGAAAAGCTCGTCGGCATCCACCGCATCCAGAATCAATCCCGGCAATCCGCCCAGGACATACGGGCCATAGGATACCGGAATCTCCGGAGCGAACCAAACCATCCAGTCACGGCCATACACCCTTGCCTTTGCCTGGAGACAGGCATACCCGCACACTGTCGTGTCCCGGCTGGTCATTTCCCAAGACATCTGCGGGAGTTTCTCCTCATACCACATCTTATCGCTCACAATATCATTGAGGTAGGTGTACCTTCCCTCCGCTGAGGGCTCTATGAGCACTTCAAGCGGGTTGGGATTCGGGAACTCGCTCTTGATAGTCCGGAGCCTGGCCATCACGGAAGTGACATCATTGTCGCCAACCACTTCATCAATCACCTTGTCCTTGGCCCTGTTGTTGGGACTATAGAATACGGCGCTCGTTTCGCCGATATCCAGATGCCAGCGATAAACCTGGCGCTGGGGTCCATATTGAGCGTCGCAGTCATACGTCACGCGGTACTGCGCCTTTTCCTGTGCGCCGGCCATCAGGGCCGAGAGCATCATCACGGAAACAAGAATCTTTTTCATCATACTGCAAAAGTAAGCCTTGCTGCCCGGAATCATGGTTAACGGAACGTTAAGAGAGTGTTAACAAGTGTTAACGGACGCCCGAAATCCCTTGATTCTTGCTACCTTTGCTCCGTGAGATTCAGAAAAACATATCTTTTGCCCCTGCTGGCCATCATCGCCCTGGCGGCTATTGCGGCGTATGAACTCTATTGGATCAAGGGCCTGTACAAGACCCGCCGGGAAGCGGCCATATCCGAGATCCGGGTTTCCATCACCTGGGCGGAGATGGAGGAACTCACCGCCCGGCGGAAGCTGTCCTCAGATAGCGTTCATTTCTCGGCACAGGTTTATAGTGGAAGCGGTGTCCGGCTTTCGAAAATCGTCACCACCCAGTTCTCTTCGCCCGGTGACAGCATCCCTGAAGCCATTACAGTGGCCAAGGTGGACAAGCCATTTGAGGCCGATATTCTCGGAGAAACGGCCGGCAGAACGAACCTTCCCCTCATGGACAGCATCCTCACACACCGTCTGGACTCCCTGGGCTATCCGCTGGAGCACCGGATTCTCCTGATGGACGGGGAAGAAGTCCTGGCCGAAGCCCAAACACCGGCATACACTTCGTCTTCACGGGATGAACACATATCTATGACATCCATCGCCAACCGCGGTGCCGGATATGAACTATACTGCGAACCCATGACCGGCTCCGTCCTCCGAGGAATGATTGGCGTCCTCCTGATGTCTGCCGGCATCCTCCTCATCCTGGGACTGGTCTTCTATCTAATGATGCGGGCCCTGCGCAAGCAGCGCGAGCTGGACGAAATGAAGTCCGACTTCACCAGCAACATGACCCACGAGCTGAAAACCCCCATCGCCGTGGCCTATGCCGCCAATGACGCCATGCTGGTCTACGGCCTTGACAAGAATCCGGAAAAACGGGAAGAATATCTGAAGGTCACGCGGGAGTCCCTGGAGAAACTGAACGGAATGGTAGAGCAGATCCTTTCCATGTCGATGGAGAACCGGGACCGGCTTTCGCTCCGTATCGAGACTACAGAGCTGCACCCGCTACTGGAATCTGTCGCATCCCAGGCCCGCCTCAGTGCCGGTAAGCCCTGCCAGATAGCCGTCAGCGTCATACCTGAGGGCCTCACGGCCAACATAGACGCTTCCCTGATGTCCAGCGTCATTGCCACGCTCCTCGACAATGCCGTCAAGTACTCCAGTGACACCGCCGACATCCGTCTCACTGCCGAGGGAGAAGATGGTCACGTCCGCGTATCGGTCCGCGACAAAGGTATCGGCATTGCTCCCGAGAAGCATGCACATATCTTTGAGAAATTCTATCGCGTGCCCACTGGTGATGTCCACGACGTCAAGGGCTACGGTATCGGCCTGTTCTTTGCCAAAACCATTGTAGAAAAGCACGGCGGCAGAATCTCCGTCGATAGCGAACCCGGCAAGGGAAGCACATTCACCATTGAACTATGAGGTACAAAGTACTGTTGGTAGAGGACGAAAGGACGCTCTCCGGTATCGTGAGAGACGCCCTGGAGACGATGGATTTCTCCGTCGAGATGGCTTATGACGGCTCGGAAGGCCTCCGCCGGTACTTCGAAATCCGTCCCGACATTCTGGTGGTGGACGTGATGATGCCCAAGATGTCCGGCTTCGATATGGTGAAAGCCATCCGCCAGAGCGATCGCGAGACACCCATCCTCTTCCTGACCGCCAAGACAACGGTCGATGACGTCGTCACCGGATTCAACCTGGGAGCCGATGATTATCTTAAAAAGCCCTTCGCCATTCCGGAGCTGGTAGCCCGGATGAAAAACCTCTTGGGACGAAAACAGCCATCCCGGGAAGAGACGCAGGAAACCTACACTATCGGCGAATACCGCTTCTCGCCCGAATCGGCCCAGCTGCTCCATACGCCTACCAGAGAAATCACCCTCCTTCCGCGCCGCGAGGCCGACATTCTCCAGCTTCTATGCAAAGGCAGCGGCAACATCATCCCCACCCAGAACATCCTCCTTTCCCTCTGGGGCGATGACGACTTCTTCAACGCCCGCAGCCTCCAGGTCCTCATCACCCGCCTCCGTCACCGCTTCTCCAAAGATCCCCGCATCCAAATCCTGAACGTCAGAGGCGTCGGCTACAAACTGTTTGCGGAATAGATGATGTTTCCGGTAAATCCATCTATCGGCATAAAACTTGTCTGTGATGCTGGCAAACAATAATTTATGCGAATTAAAATACTGCTGCTGACCCTTTTTCTATTGCCTGTTTCCCTTTTCGGGCAGGAAAACGTCACTGTCAAGGGCCGGGTCATCAATGAGCAGGGAGAAGCCGTAGAATATGTTCAGGTGGGCATCCCAAAACTTCAAACAGGAACTATCTCTTCCGCTGACGGGCACTTTGAGATTTCTGCACCTTGCGACACCCTTGAGTTCTTCCATGTGTCCTACCAGTCTGGAAGCTACGTCGTTACAGGTCCGGCCGATGATGTCGTCATCGTGCTGCACGAGAATGAACTCCCTCCGGCAGTGTTTATCGGCGGCGACACCAAGGAGAAATACCTGCTCAAACCGGGGACAAAGATACTGGGAGATAAGGGACTCATAGAATTTGTGCCAAAGACGGGCAGCACCAAAGGAGTGGAGATTGGTTCGGTGGCGAAGACCAAGAAACCGTTCCTGGTCCAGGATATTCAATTCAGCATCTATAAAAACACCCTTCCAGACTGCGTCGTGTCTGTGAACATTTACCGTATTGAAGGGAGGGATGATGAGTTTGTCAATGTCCTACGGAAGCCCATTTATGTGAATGTGGCCGAAGCATCTGCGCCTCAAGAGTTTCATATCCAGCCGGAAGAAACCATCCTCCTGGAGCCCGGCAAGTACTTCATTTCCTTCCAGATAGTGGATTGCAACGAAGAAGCTCTGAGGGCCTATCTGGCCACTCCGGAATACGAGCGGGACCATTCAAAGATGCGCCTATCCTCCAACATCTATCTCAAAAGCAGTTATATCCGCAAAGCCGCCCTGGGCAAGATGGAACACATGCCCGTCAATATCGGCATGGTGGTGAAAGGACTGGAGTACCAGTAGTGAAGAACTGATAGAAATGCGGCCAAGCCCTCTTCACTCCGCTGAAGCTCCGTTCAGAAGGCTTGGTTCCAGCCAACGCCGCACGCCGCGCGGACGCTATTGTTTTCGCAATCAGTTGTCAGTACGACAACAGCCGGCCGCGTCATCATGCAGTAGCCAACCATCAAATCAATAGACGTCCTATCGGGTCGTCTCTACCCTACTGTCCCTGCGATGCTACGAGCTGCCCAGCCCGCGCAGGATGGCGGATATGAGCGGCTTCAGAAGCAGACAGAGGACGATCAGGTTCCGGTTTAGTGGGAAGGAACGCCGGGACGTATGGTTTCCTGCCGGATTTCTGCACTCCGGATTATCGGTCAAAAGACATCTAACGGATATCTCTAGTGAAAACTTGCGGGTCTATCGTCTTCGTTCTTAAGAAGGTCAGAAAAAGCGTTGGATTGACCCCCACTTCATTCCAGTCTATTTGGAAGCATCTCATCACTTCTGAGACAAAGTGATCAGAACAAAAGGGACAGACAATAAACAATGGCGTATATATCCTATTGTCCCAGATATTTCTTACAATAGATGAAAGGATGCTTTCCTCAAATTCAAATTCTTCCGGAATGATATGATAATAGTCTATCAACTCCTCGGTATCATTGTATCGCATCAGCCTTGAAAACAAATTACCGGCCTGCTCATTCAATGGGTGAGCATAGACGATGATGGAATTGGTTTTGTCTCTATTGAAGGATTTGATAAACGCCCAGACCTCATCCTCCCATTTCTCAAAGTCCTTCCTGTGCACCTTGATGAAGTCTACAGCCGTCTTCCTATCCTTGATAAGATGACCGTCATCCTCTTCCCTTGAATAGAAATTAAAGACAGGGTACTTATAATCCGTTTCAGGTATAGTCACTTCGCTCATGTGAAAGTTCCAGATTGAACTTTCGTTGAAGTGTGAAATGCACTCCAAATTAAAATCAGAGACATGCTTATAGGTTTCCACCATGACGGCAATCTCCTCTGGAATAGTGTTTTCTTGACCGTTCATTATCTACAAATCATGTCAGCGAGCCCCTATGTCTTAAGAAATCAGTTCAAGAATTTCAGTTGGGGAAGATATAACGAGTAAATGTTATAAGGAATCAACCATCAATGGTTTTTGAACTGGATATCCTTTTTTATTCGCAAGAAAGAAACTCTCTATGCCTTCGAAGAAGGATTTTGACTTATCAAAACCTAGACCTCGGCTAAGATTATTATAGATAGCATAGGACAGTCTGCCGTAATTCTTCCCACCTATGATGATTTCGCAGTTCGACTGATATGATTTGCAGGCTTCGAAATAAATGACTCGAGACTGGCCTCTCTCATTTTGAATCTTATCGATGGCATCGTTCCTCAGGTTATACGAGAGCAATTCGTATTTCTTTTCTTCATCACTAGGGCCAAAGATATCCGAAGTCCCTCTTATAACATAAGGCTTGTCTACGACATCTCGTTCCATTCCACCACTATGGCACGCATCAACTGCGATAACGACCAAACCTTTAGGACCAGCTTTTGTCCTAAGCACATCAACATGCTTACTAAGTTCCTTGTCTCTGAGATGCCGATCCCCTTTATATTTATTCGAAAATGCCTTGGCAGCATCGTAAGGGATGAAAGCCTCATCTAGTTCTTTACCATCTGCTACTGGCTCCATGAGTTGCCCGTGACCTGACAGAAGGACAAATATGGTGTCTCCTTTCTGAACAGAGTTTTCAAGGCGAACTAGGGCTTTAATTATCCCATCATGCGAAGCGGAAGAGTTGAGTAGCCGAACTACTTCGAAATCATCTTTCAGTAGTTCCCCCAGTAATACAACATCATTCTCTGAGGATAGTTTTCTCCATCCTGAATCACTCGGATAATCCCCGATACCTATTAGCAGAGCCCGATTCTTACATTCCGCATTAATGGACAGTGAAGAAATCACCACCCAAAAGAAAAGGAGTCTGCTAATAAATCTGGTCATGATATAGCGAATGTAACAAAAAAACTGCCAATAACAACTATTTTATCAGTGATATCATCTCGATGGGAGAGGAAATGATCACATCTGGTGATGAAGATAACAGCAATTCACGTTCTTTTGTTCCCCATAGACATGCAACGCTTTGAATTCCAGCGGACCTTGAGGAAGCAATATCAATACTTCTATCTCCAAATGAAATGGTATCTGCAGCCCTTGTTTCCATCAGCGACAGCGCCTTCAGCATGGGTTCAGGATCAGGCTTAATCCGTACAGTATCGTGATATCCGATGACATGATCGACATGGAGGTTGAAGTAGTCAAGAACTCTGCACACATAAGAGCGTGGGGCTGTGCTTACGACGGTGGTCAGCAATCTGTTGTCCTCGATGAATCTGAAAACTTCTTCAACGCCATTATAAACACGGCACTGGGGAATCATCGAATAGACTAGCGGCCAATTTCTCGTCTTCCGGGCAGGTTCCAACACGCTCGTATCGACCAGTGTAAGATCGAGATCGAAAATTATTCTTTTCATGGCTGCTACTCCTCAGTGAAGAGTTCGAGTTGGGTAATATCCCCTGAAGGAGAGGCACTCTGGTCACCCATTAGGAAAGCGGAAACTTCATCGACGTCATTTCGACCAATATATCTGGCCCCGAGTCCAACGAGATACTCATTCCCACGGACCTTGTCGTTGTACCTCAGTCTTTCATCCTTATAATACACACAATAAAGGGGCTTATCTGAATGAAGTGTGGCCATCGCAGCATGCATGGTGCCACCGTGAACCCCGGTCTGTATCACAAGTGTTGCTTGAGACAACGCAGCCTGCAGTCTATCTCTGGCGACAAAAGAGTACCTCGAGAACTGAGTCCCAATGGGATATTCAGACATAAGCAAACCGCCTAAATCGACAATGTCCTGAGCAAGTTTTGTATTCTCTTGTGGATAGACTGTGTCTAGTCCATGAGCAAGAAAAGCGGTGGTTATACCACCTTTAGACAAAGCGCCACGATGTCCAGCGGCATCACAACCGATTGCTAAGCCGGAGACGATGTTGAATCCTTTCTTTGCAAACTCACCGGCAAAGAATTCCCCGGCCTTCACACCCTCGACTGTCGCCTCCCTCGTCCCAATGACCGCAAATCCTGGAAGGGATGATGCTATGGAGAGATCACCCTTGTAGTAAATGAGGACGGGATAATCATCTTTACCCTCCTCATTTTTTGTGTGCCGAAGCATCTCTGGGAAGTCATCATCAAAGAACCCGGAGGCTTTGATACCCAGACTATCGCTAGCGTCAAGGATCTGATCTGCCTTATTCAAGCAAAAGGATATCTCACCTTTGGAGGGGATGGAGGTTATCTTAGAGCGCTTAATACCGTGCATCTCCATCAGAAGGGAATGCAGGTCTTCAGGTGAATTGATTGAGATGGCGTTGTCACGAACATAAGAGCCGACCGAATAGATCTTTTTCGGTCCAAATCCCTTAAGACATTGAAGGGCGATGATGTATTTTTTGGATAGTTTCATACCCGATTACAAATTTAGTAAATAATGGCGATTCGAACACGCTCTTCCTATTCCGGACGCTACGTCCGTCAAGTAAAATGATGAAATGTTTTTTGTCATATCGCAAGTGCGTTTACATACGGTAATGACGATAACCTGAAAAAGTAACCCCGTCATCATGTGATAACGGGGTCATTTTTCCAAAAAATCATTTCAATTTCTTCCAGTGGAATACTGATATTGATTTGAGAGCCTCTTCGGCATCAGCAGCATAATCCCCTCCTCCTGAAGCTATCTTTTGTAGGATTTTTCGGGCTTTGCGAGACTTGTGCTGTCCCATCAATGAAAGAGCCTCATACCAGTCGGCGTTGTCAGATAACGTCTTTATTTCTTCTTCATCATATAATTCGGCCAAAGAACGAATCTTCTCTCTCAATTCAATATCCATATCATACGCCTCATTGTATTTCCCATCTTTCAAGAGTCCTTTAATATTGGAATCCATGTCCCACAATTCATCACCGCCCTTTAGGGTTGATACCTGAAGAGATTCCGTGAAGTATGGAGCATTCAGTCCGGAGTAATGTGAAGATGTAATTGGCGAGCCGATAAAGAAAATCAGAGCAACAGACGCTAAGGCAAGAACAGCCTTAAAGGATGCCGAGGGCCTAAGGACCACAGTCCCCGTCTGCCCATTGTATTCTGCATCAGAACTAAACTCAGGCAGAGTGAATGAAACTTCTCTAGGTGTGAACATCCATTCCCTAAGTTTTGACCAAAAACTCTTTTTACTACCGGCATTCGCACGATATTTCTTGAGTTCAGATATAAAGGATGCCTCTTCAGCATTCTCTCTGGCAGCAGCCTGAAGCGACAATTGAAATTCGTATTCCTTTTTTAAGGCGGGATCAGATAGAAGGTCTTGCTCAAATTGAGCCTTATCCTCTGAATTCATTTCATTCAGAAGATAGGAATCGACCCTGTCGTGTATTATTCTGTTGTGATCCATGATTCTCACCTGTTAATGGCGTTACCATCCAAAAGTAACCTACTGCCAATTGAAGAATTGAGCAGCAGTACCAGCACGTCTCTTAAGCTCTTGGATACATTTATACTTTCGTGTCTTGAGGGCATCTACGGTACTATAGCCTTCAACCTCATTGACCATGTCCTCATAGCTTATTTTCTTATACAAACGAAGCGTTATGATCTTCTGACATATTTCTCCCAGGCTCTTAAGAAGCTCTCTTAGCTTCTTGATAGGGTCTACAGGCTCATCGTCAGGGTCATCATTCGGTACTGAGCTGTCCTCGGGCAGAGCCTCGGGGTGCACAAAGCGGTCACGCCTCGTCCATTCAAGACCTTTGTTTCTTCCCACTGTCATATAGTAATTGCTTAACGAGGTGAGATTGTCCTCGTTGAGTTTTCCGGACCTGATCTTTTCCCTAACAGCAGACACGGATTCATATACTATATCGTCCAGTTCATCAACTGGGATTTTTGGGAAATGGGAGCGTAGCAACCTCTTGAGAGGGTTGACATATTTATCCATGAATTCTGAGATGACAGCATTGTCATCATTCTGGAATCCATGGAGATATCGTATGTCTTCGCTTCTTGCCATTGATACAAAGGTAAGAAAATATCGTGATACGAAGAATAATATCCTGGGTTACTTTTCCAAATAACTGTCATTAGAAGACGTGAGTGGGACGTGAAATAGAGTGACTGACAGAAAAATGAATTTTTCTTCAAACAGCTTGGTCACTTTTTGAAAAACCAGTCATTACAAAATGAACGCGGACGAGCCGCGGATTATTAACAACTAATGATTTAAAAAATGGAACAGGACAACAAAAAGATGATCGCAATTCTCAAGAAATGGGAATCGAATCTTGAGAAGTATGGCAAACTTGACGAATGGACGAAGATCCGTGACTATCAGTGTCTGTCTGCCGGACTAAAAAGGACCAAGAATGCAAGGAACCTTCTTGATTACTGTCTTGTTCAGGAGCCCAAAGCACAGCTTCTTCTTCTTTACATCAAGGGCACGCAGGAAGATATTATTGGGATGCCCTTGGCTGTTGCGGCGGTTTCCACCAGAAAGCGTGAGCGGTTTGGAGATTTCGACTACACCTATGCGAGAAAGCGAATGTACGATGAGAGGCTCAAATGTGCCGATAGAAGAGCTTTGTGCAGTATTGACATTGATCTCGAAGACAAATGTACTGAAAGACTTGTACGACGCATTGTGGATAAAAGAATGGGACAAGCCTACCACAGGGAGAAGAAAACATCTCGTTTCTCAGAACTGGGAAACGAGAAGAGATTCAACACCCGCCACGCTACTTCCTTTCAACTCCATAACATGGGCATCATTGAGTGCAACGGAGATTCTCACAGAGATCGTTACACCCATTGGAAAAGGGTTTACGATGAAGCCGCCCAGAAAATGGTCTTAAAACCCAAAGCCGGTTATGCAACCAAGGAAGAAGCACAGGCAGCGATCCAGTTATACCGGGCTTTGCATCCGGAGGACAAGTCGAAAATGTCAATCTATAAGTGTGCATACTGCGGCAAATACCATATCGGCCACGACAGAGTCTTCCGCAGCATACTCGAAAACTAGCATAAGATATATGTATATGACTGATTTCATTTACAATTACCTCCCGACAAGGTATGAGGCCACAGAGGCTGACTGGAGTGCGAGAAGAGCCATTTGGAACTTCAAAGACGGGCACATGTCGGAATCACTTTATCAGGCAATCCTGTCAAAGATTAGGGGCATCATCCCTTCATCCCACCAAGATTGGGTGATAGCTTTTATCCCTGCAAGTACTGGGGAAAGAACCAGGATGCGTTTCGGAAGGTTGGCGGAAAGATTATCTGGAGAGTACAACGTCCAGTTGGCCGCAGTTTATAACGCTGAAGACAGAGCGTCTACAATGACTACAGGGAAGATTGCTGACCCAACGACAACGTTCGGCATCCATGATAACCTCATCAAGGGGAAAAAAGTCCTTCTTTTCGATGATGTTACAACAACCGGAAGATCATTCACAAGAACAGCCGACAAGCTGATGAGCCATGGCGCCGCAGGAGTACACGGTCTGTTTATCGGCAAGACAGTTCACCCGGATTACTACTAACATGGGAAAGGACATAATTAAAATTCAAGATAGGGCCGGATGCGCTACCGTTCCGGCCCTCTTCCCTGTAACTATCGGGGAGAAAAAAACACGGTTCTTGCTCGACACGGGGTCTGATATTAATTTCGTCTCCAATTCGATTCTTAATGACATTATGGAATCAATGGAGGTTACGGATCTCATGCACAGCTGCTATGGAATAAATGGAAAGGCTCAACTGTGTCTTATTATCAAGGCAGACATCGAATTCCTTGGTGAGACGACAACTGAGACGTTCATGATTCCTCCTGGAGACCAGATTTTTCAAGAGATGAACAAGAAGTACGCCGCCAGCATCGATGGAATCCTAGGCCTTGACTTCATTTCCAAATATGGCATCGTTATAGATTACAACAATTTGGAGATAAGGGTGAACAAGAGGTCCTAATCAGTCCTTATTTTTATTACTTCAAGATTTTCCTTAATTTTACAAAATAAACCTTTTGTTATGCCTTCACGTAAAAGCCAGGATTTGCTAGGAGGCTCCGTCTATGCAATCGGAGTTTATCTGTTGCTCCATGCATTCATCTCTTATTTTTATCTCATCAAGCAAGGAAGAGTATGGATACTTCTGCATGATGGAGGAAGGTTCATGTTTGCGATGGAGCTTTTGGCCGTTGCAGGGATAATAGCATCTTTTGTTTTTTTACTTAAAGGCAATAAGGGTAGTATAACTTCATTAAAAGGACTTCGGTTAGCTTTAACATGGTTCATATTGTATGAGTTATTGGAGATGTTTTTTATCCCGACACCACAAAATGTGATATTCAGGATCATGATGGTCATCTTCCTTATCATTTTACTCTACCATCTTAAGAAGGCCATCATCAAGTGTCATGAAGAAGGAATTGAAGAAGATCACAACTCACTTTTAATTCTCCTGCCAGAAAAGGTATTATTGTATGGGTCCCTTATTCTTTTGGTTTCTCTTGGCATATCGTTTTATAGCAAAGGTATAAAAGCACTCCCCTATCTTCCAGACACCATCCATCTTAAGCCAGAAGAGATGACCACTTGTCTGGCGAATTTCATCCCCTTAGATGGTTGGCAACTTGATTCGACAATTATTGTAAACGATGTTCAAGAACACATCTTCACCGACAGTGATTCTGCGAAATGGTACATAACCAGTTTCCCTACTATCTATAACGATAGAAGAAATCACAACATGTTGATAACCATAACCTCACCGGCATTCCAGGATGGCAAACTAGTGCATCGACAATTACTGGATACTCTTTTAACGGATGATCTAATTCTACGTTCAGATTCTTTTGAAGGCTATGAGGAAGGAGATACGGCCGCCTTCACATTTGCCACATTGTATTCAAAAAAGTACCTAAGAAACCTAATTGTCGCCAGGGTCTCAAATGACTTTAGTGTCAATGAAGACCTTATGACGCTTATTGGTGGAGTTCGTTTTGATTTAACCGGTAAAAAGAAGTCTAGATGAAATCCCCGTTCAAAGATATTCTCTCTATTTGTGTCTTAGCCCTGCTTATTTTCGGGTTTGTTTGTCTCGGAAGAGTTATTTCCCGGGGAATAAGATCTATAAGGGTGGATCAAGAGGATAGAATGCTATTAGCCTTCGGACACCTTACTAAGGAACAGAGATACGATGATGCAATTCGTTTCCTTGAAAAACGTCCGAACCTATTGGAGGGTTCAAGTAATGCTTTCATTTTAAGAACGGAGTTATCCGATTGTTATAGGATAGTTGGTGATTACGGGAAGGCAGAGAAAGTGCTATGGGAAAGTTATAATAATCCATTAAAGTTTGTCCCAGAAGAAGCGAAAAAAGGGAATGCGAATATTTCCACCGATGAAATAGTAACAATGTTCCGGTCCTCCGCTGCGAGAGATCTTATGCATCTATATGAACAGATTGGAGACACTAAGAGAGAGAAGGAATGCTATCTACTAATGAAGTCTGCGGAAGAAGAGTATAGAACTCTCCTCTCAAAAGTATCAGAAGAGTTCGGAACAGAACTAGCAGATCCGTTTCTCGTATATCGGTATGATGACTTCAGGTATCAGTATCTTGACGACAGAACTGGTGCGATGTCCGGTATGAAAAGCTTTTTGGATTCTTTGGTATCTATGGGCGAAAAGGATAAGCTTGGTTTGGAAGGACGTTGCTATTCGACTCTTCTTAGGTGGCAAAAAGATAACGGGAGACTTCTGGATTATTATGCCACTCTATATGATTATGTTGACTTAGCCCTTCATCCATTCTCTTATAAAGCTTTATCGGGTGGATTCGGCGATCTTTCAGATATGTGTTATGAAGTAGGTGATTACGAGAATGCCGAGAAATTCATTAGACTATATGATGAATGGCTGACAGACAATTATCACAAAAGCGACCTTGAGTACCAAAGAAACCGTTATCGCTTCTTCAAGTTTTATGAAAGAGATGGTAAATGGAGAAAGCTTGAAAAGGAGCTCACAGAGAATTGTCGTGTTCTCCGCGAAAAAATAGAAGAGAATTTTCTAACAATGAGTTCTTCTCAAAGGGAGATTTTTGCCACAATCCTTCAGGGGCCGTTCGAATATGCTAAAGGCTTAATGCTTAGGCATCCATCAAAGACGCTTGCCAAGCTCTGCCTTGAAAACGAGATTTTCGAAAAAGGCCTTCTGCTTCGAGCGACAAATGCCATGCGAAATGCTGTAGCTGCCAGTAAAGATTCTTCAATAGAAGCTAAGTATAAGCAATTGGTTGAGCTAAAACAGGAGCTTACAGAGCGGGAAGCACTAAACGAATCAGGGATTCCATCACTTGAGAAGAAGATCGAGGCATTAGATAAAGAACTCTGCATGAATCTTGGAATAGAACGAGAAAACACTCATACTATTAAAGAAGTGAGCAATTCACTAGGAACTTCTGTTTTAGTATCGTATGGTGAAACAATCTTTAGTGATAGGTCACATCTGTATGCCCTAGTGCTTTCTCCTGAAGCAGATACAATTTCTGTCATTAATCTTGGTGTGAGGGAAAAAATCGATACAATTCTTAGCAAAGATATCTCTGATATTTATTCTGATGAGGAGCTTGCCCGATTTATATGGAGCCCCGTTGAGCAAGTGATTGGCAATCATGATGTCTATTACACGTGTTCCGGGGTTTTCTCACAGGTTGCACTACCAGCTCTTTGCTTGGATAGTAAGACAGAGAAGCATCTTTGTGATAGTAGGCGTCTTTCTCTCATTTCAAGTCCGGCAAGACTGGCCACTGCAGATAAAACCAGGGCTGATTCTAAAATTGTCTCCTTATGGGGAGGTATTGATTATGGGGCCTCGACTTCTATTTCAGATGCAAATACAACAACCAGAGGAATAGAAAGAGGACGTGAACTTGAGCAACTCCCAACATCCAGATACGAAGTGACCCGCATCAATAGTATGATATCCAGGACTGATGGATATAACTCCTTATTATTTACAGGAGACGATGCCACTGAAGACTCTTTCAAGAATCGAAGTGGGAAGGCAGATGAGATTCTACATATCTCCACGCACGGTTTCTTCGATGATTCGATCTCAGCTGTTGAAAACCCCTTGTTCAATTCCGGTCTCATGTTCGCTTCGGCAAATGGCATCTGGTGTCAAACTGACAGCATTGGTTTTAATTCCTTGAATGGAAACGATGGAATTCTCAGAGGTTCAGAGATAGAACTGCTTGATCTCAGTGGTTGTCAACTCGCAGTCTTATCTGCCTGTGAGACCGGCCTAGGATTCCATGAAACGTCAGAGGGTGTCTATGGATTACAAAGAGCATTCAAACTTGCAGGTGTTGAGAAGATCGTCATGAGTCTTTGGAACGTGAACGATTTTGCCACATCTGAACTCATGATTAGATTTTACACTTATTTCCTTGAAACCGGCGATGCTCAATCGTCACTTGATAATGCATGTCGAGAAATCAGAGCAATTTCAAGTGACCCAAAATCATGGGGGGCATTTGTTTTACTTGACTAATTTTTAATTTCAGCATCTTATGTTAAAGCTTATCTGGATTCTCATTCAACTCGCAGCTCCAATTGTCGGAATCATTGGGTTCTTTTCAGACATTTCCTGGATGTATTATGTGGGTTGTGGTATTAGTCTATTCTTGACAGTTACATCAATTTTGAGTGGCCAACTTAACCCTAAAGGAATCCTTTGGGATATCATCGCGATAGTCGTGATATGGATTATGACGAAGTCTTTTATTACTGGACTCCTTCTAGGTCCCACAATTACTTTTCTGATAAGTATGGCTTTCGTTTTAATTCTAGCTATCTTTGGCGTTGGGGCTAACGTTTTGGGTAAAAAGGAGTGAAAAAATGAAACGGCTTCTATTATTGTTTCTCATTATTGAGTTAGTCGGCTGTCAAGGGAGGCAAGTCAATAACGTTCAATCCGCAGCCATACTTGATTCCTTAGCCATTGTTGATTTCAATAACGGACAATTTGATGACGCCGTTTCCAAATTAAAAGCAGCTAATCGTATCTATAAAAGAGCAAAAGATAAAGACTCATTTTATGCAAATCTTTCGAGTCTTGCTGGTTGTTATTCTTATTTGGATAATCATCCTGAGGCTATCAAATGCCAGAAAGCCTTTTGGGATTATGTAAAGGATAAATTTGGCGTGAACAGTGAAGAATTCGTTCATGCCGGAGAGGATCTTTCCTCTTTATATTTTAGTGCTGGTGATCTTGAAAAATCCATAGATATCCTCGAAAGTATTCTCGATTCATCAAAAGCCCTTATTGATAATAACAATGACTTGAAAATTGGTTTATGCGCTTCCATTTGTGATACATATATTGAACTTGAAGACGAAACCAATACTATAAGATTTCTTCATATCCTTGAAGAGGCGTACTCTCATTCTGAGGATCCCATGGCAGAGCTTTTATTCCATGATGAGGCCTCTCAAACCTGTATGGACTTTGGGAATTATCCTGAAGCTCTTCGTTTTATTGGTAAAGAGATTGATGGTGCTGATGAAGGAGGTGTCGATAATCACGTATTAGCTATTCTGTTAAATCGAAAAGCTAAGATCTACGATAAAGTCGGAGATGCACTTTCTGCCGTTTCATACTGTAAGAAAGCAATTGAACGGATAAGACAAACGAGTTCTAATAGTCTAGACATGGCTGATTTCCTTTCTGACTTGGCTGTCTATGAATCCAATGTTGGAAACTATTTTGATGCCATCAAGCATTGTAGCCAAGCAGAAGTCGTTATTCGAGATAGTCTTGGTGCAACGAGCGATAGACACCTCAATGTAATGAACACTCTGGCCACAATCTATTCCGATCTTGGGCAATTCAAAAAAGCCAATACTATTCTAGGAGAAATAGTTGCGGAAGCTGAAGAGTTGAAGGAACAAAAACCAGATTTGTATTGCACTATCATTTCAAACATTGGGTATCTATATAGTGAGATGGGTAATTATTCAATGGCTCTACATATTGATTCATTAGCCCTTAAATCTATGGAGAAGCTAGTTAATACCTCTTATGATGATAAGAATGGTAAACAATATGAAATGATGTCATCATATGCTATTACTCTTAACAATATTGCATATAATCAAGACAGAATGGGTAATTCAAAAGAGGCTGTAATAACATCAAAAAAAGCATCTGACATTATTCTTGATGTTTATGGTAATAGCCATAATCTTTATGCTACTACTCTCAATAATACAGCATCTTTTTTAAACAATTTAGGAGAGACAAAAAAGGCTATTGAACTACAACAGAGATGTGTTGATATACTGAGAAAGCTAGATGATCCAGAATACGCTTCAGCATTGAATAATCTCGCCGATTATTATGGCGAACTTAACCAGCTTGAGAAAGCACATGAAATATATAATCGATGCATCGAAATAGAGCAGAATTATTCTGAAAGAAGTCTAGTCCGTCTTGCATCTTTTAAGGTTAATCGAAGCAATATCTTGTTTGAGCTGGGAAAACATGATGCGTCCCTTCAAGACCTAATAGAATCTTCCGATGCGTTCAGGAATTATTACCGAGAGAATTTTACCTGGCTTAGCTTTGAAGAAAGGAAACTACTATGGGAACAATACAAACATTACTATCTAGAGGCCTTTCCTTGGGTGGCCTTTACATGTGATTCCGGATATGATAAGTTGTATGACGCGATTCTCTTTTCAAAGGGGATTTTATTGAACTCCAAAATAAATGTTGGAAAACTTATTGTTGAATCAAGAGACGAGGATCTTATCAATACTTATCACCAACTTTTAATGCAGAGAAGTGAACTTAAGAGATTATCGTCTGGCGATCATGTTCTTAATAAAGAAAGAATCGATTCTTTATCTGCTTCTTGCATGGCAACGGAGAGAGCTCTTCTACATTTATCGTCCGCTTACGGAACCATTACTCAAGACATGGGCCTTACTTGGCAAGATGTACGAAATAATTTGGGTGAGCATGATGTTGCGATAGAGTTTATCAATTATCATGCGGAGAAGGATACTGTAAAATATGCCGCTCTTATTCTAAAAAAGGATTACTCTATTCCGGAAGCCATTGAACTAACAACTGAAAAGCAACTCAATCAGTATCTTGAATGTGAGGAAGATGAAAGACTATCTTCATTATATGATATTCTTTGGGGTAGAATCTTTTCTTTTATAGAACCGGGGGATAACATCTTTTTTGCACCATCTGGCTTACTGAATATTGTTAACATCGAGAATCTTCCAAATAAAGAAGGCCGGCTTGCCTGCGAGAGTTACAATCTTCACAGGTTATCCTCTACTAGAAGCCTCTGTAAAAAGTCAAATCACATGCCATTAAAGACAGCTGTTCTTTTTGGAGGACTGGATTACGACATGTCAACTGATGAGATGTCCAATGCAAGCAAGAATTATCATCCATTGGATTATGTTGGACTTCGGGGCCCTATATTAGTGGATAAACCAAAATGGAAAAACCTTCCAGGGACATATTCAGAAGTCATGCAAATATCCTCTGAATTAAGAGAACAAGGATTAAGTGTTCGTACTTTCATTGGAAAGATAGGGACTGAAGAATCGTTCAAAAGTTTATCATCAACAGATATCTCCATCCTTCACATAGCAACACACGGTTTTTCATATCATTCCGACACTCACCTAGAAAGTGATGACACATTATCTGGATTAGTCTTCTCTGGAGCCAATAATAATCAAGACCAAGATATTATACCTGAGTATTCCGACGATGGTATCTTATATTCTGATGAAATTTCAGACATGGACTTCAATCAAACAGATATACTTGTTCTATCTGCTTGTGAGACTGGTTTAGGAGATATTAGCAGCGAAGGGGTCGAAGGAATCCAATACGGATTCAAACAAGCTGGCGTTAATACAATAATAATGACATTAAATAGCGTAAACGATAACGTCACGAATCTGTTTATGACTGATTTTTATCACCACTTGTTCTCGTGCACAAATAAGAGAGATGCATTTCAAAAGGCAGAAAGGACCATCAGAAATACATTTCCGGAAAGGCACTATTGGAATTCTTTTATTATGCTCGATGATTTGATCTAGTTTCTATAATACTCTATTCCCTCTTATTATTGTTCCCTATTTAATCGTTCCTTCAGGGAAGGTGAATTAAAAATGGCTGATAGATATTGTTCAAATATACGAGGAGCTACGCTTGTAGTAGAATCGCTTCTTCTTTTCTTCATCTCACAGGCCATTTGCTACGCACATGGTCAATCCGGATTGTATTCAGTACGCGATGTCATTGGAAAGAAAGTAGATCAGTCTTGGCTTAATCAACATGCAGGTGTATTAACTCTCCCTGAAGAAGGTATACGGTTTACCGAACAACTTGATGGGTTTACTGCCGAATACGAGATTACAAGAGATGGATATGTTGAGACTATTGTTTTCGATGAATTTAAAGACGTCAAGAGTGAAGCCGATATTGTCAGCATTATACGTCAAGTACTAGCAGAGAACAATGTCCACGTACGGCAATCCTCTCTTTCTTATACGACACAGTATATCTCTGGAGAGATGCCAACATCTTATTATCCTGCTTATGTAAATATTCACTCTGGTTACGGATACAACTCTTTCGGAGAGTTTTTTTTTGATGGGAATCTGAGGGTTTATTTTGGATGTGCCATTTCCCTATCTGAAGATATCTTAGATGCCGTCTCCGATAATGCTGGAGTGCCATCAGGAACATTTCAGCGATTGCTTCGTGATCACTATGAGAGTTCTAAATGGATCATGGAAACTTTTCTTACAGGTCTTCCAGAACTCCTTAGATCTCACTCGTACAGTTTGGCCGATAGTTACATAAAAACCATTTCATCAAAGGTCTCTTCCTTTACTGGGATTGATAGTTTGCTTCTTTCTCTTACCGCTGATTATGGCCGGGGTCTATACTATTCATCAATAGGCCGATACCCAGAAGCGATAGAGATTCTTGATAAAGTAAGAAATCGTGCATCGAAAAAAAACATCATGATGGACGATTACTCCATCGTGAACGCTATTGCCCTTTCAATGATTCGAAGTGGAGCCCCTTCAGATGGGGCATCTCTCCTTCTATCGGACTCTTCAGAATGCAGAATGGCCCAGTCTGCCCCACGTCGGGACATGATTCTTGCTGAGGCAGAAATGGCTCTGGGCAACATTCATTCATCCATATCCCGATTAAACAATGCACTCAGTATACTTGATGAGATGATCAGTTCCTTAGATGCTTATGAACTAAACGGCACTATAGGAGAAGAGCTCATTGGCATGCGTAAGGAGTGCATCCTCAGGATTGCTAACCTAGCATTATCCACTTCCGATAAAGAGACCGCAGAAAGAGTATACAGTTCTTATGATAAATTTAGTATCTATTCTGGCGACGAAACGATAGAAGAACTGGAACTGATGATAAAAAGAGCGCTACTCTCTGAGCACATGGGTGGTTTTGGTGGTGAGATTACAAGATTAGCTGGGACACTGGAGTCCTCTATTTTTGCAAATCTTGCATACTTAGACGGATACGATCGTGACGCAGTCATGGAGACTGTCTATCCTTTTTTAGATACTTTTTTTTCAGGGGTCTTTGCTCATGGAGAAGGATTTCTTGACAATCCAAGTTTTGACGCGTTTGCATTAGTTTTAGCATATAAGGACATTTTGTTGGCCTTTGAAAAGGAAGACGATACGAGGGATAATGAATTCTCATCAGCAATGACAGAGGATTTCTTCAAACGTAGCGAAGCGGTCGGTAAGATCAGGCGTTCACTCCGCGAGGTTACCATTGGGATGCAAAGGCATAATGCCGATGCCGCTGTCGAATTCTTCAAGTACAAGGATATCTTGACTGGCGTACGGTATTATTGTGCAGTTGTTCAAACAGCCGAGCATTTTGAACCTAAACTATTGAGGCTTTGTAGCGAAGATCAATTAATGGAACTTGTTGGAATGGGAGAGTCTCTATATGATGGCCCTGATGCTGAAAGGTTGTATGCTTTGCTTTGGAAGGATATCGCTGCTCTTCTTCCCTCTCATCCTTCTGTATGGTACTCCCCAGCTGGGCTTCTTAATAAGGTGAATTTTGATGCAATGCTAACTGGTAGCGGACACATCCTGTGTGAAACAAGCGACTTGCATCGAGTTAGCTCTACAAGGCAGCTTTGCGAAAGAGAAACAGACAGGAGTATCTCCACCGCAGTTCTTTACGGAGGCCTCACATATGATATGACAAATGCTCAAATGTTTGAAGAATCAAACAAATACACCTTCTCCTCCGAAGATGCGATGCATTTTATTCCTAGACGCACTCGTTCCGGGATGGAGCCTCTTCCTTCATCAGAATATGAAGTTAAAGATATTGCATCCATCCTAAAAGAAGGACGAATAAACGCTCAATTATTCGTAAAGGAAAAAGGAGTAGAAGGGTCTTTCAAGGCCCTCTCTGGCAAACAAATAGATATTATTCACATTTCCACACATGGTTTCTTCTATACGGACGAGGAAGCTTCTGGATTACCCTATTTTAATGGTGAAAAATCTCTCGGGCCGATGGAAAGGTCCGGATTAGCTTTATCCGGGGCCGCTGCTGCGTGGAGCGGCAAGAACGTTTCCGATGGGATTGATGATGGAATACTTCTTTCGGGCGAACTTGCTGAGATGGACCTCTCTGGCAATCAGCTTACAGTTCTTTCGGCTTGCAACACAGCATTAGGAGATGTAAATGAAGAAGGCGTCTTTGGCCTTCAGAGAGCATTAAAGAGGGCAGGTGCTGGTAGTATCGTAATGACCCTGTGGGAAGTGAACGATTTCATTACTAGAGAATTCATGACAGCCTTTTATAAGGGAATCACTTCCGGTATCGACATTCACGATGCTTACCGTGCTGCTGTGACGCAAATCCGAGAGAAATACAGCGAAGCTGCTTACTGGGCTGCATTTGTTATTCTTGACTAAAGGATTAAACAATCTATCTATTTCTAGAAACGCTGATATTAGCTAGATAGGACTCTCCCCCATCCTATTATACAGAAGTTCTTTTCCAGTATACCTCTTATACTGGATGCTGGATTTGTTGTGTTATAATACCATCACGAAGAAATAACTGCTTCCTGGCTTTCAGCTATCCTGGCCAATTTGATACCAGTCATATGTTGGTTGATCCTTTTTTTCTATTCGCCTTGGTTACTTTTGATACATATCATCATTATGAGATAGAAAACAATGAGAATATGAACAGATCTACTTTTCACAAACTCGATGATGAATTCAAATTCGGCAAGTATCAAGGCAGTACTTTCCGGAAAGTTCTTCAGTCCGATCCCGGGTATATACGTTGGTGTCTTGAGAATCTCACTCACTTCAAATTATCATCCGACTTGATAGATATAATTAGGAGCGAGTTTCCGACCTTCTCCGGAAACAATCTCCTGGAAGAGCATAGGTATTTCGAGCCTGATATCTATGAGGAAGAGGATGATTATTATGACCGAGATAGCGGTTATTATGAAGAACAGCATTATGAGGAATTTGCCGGCACATATGTTCAAGACGAAATGGGCTGGAGCGACGAAATGATTAATGATGCATTGGATGGCGATCCAGATGCTTACTGGAATATCGACTAAGTTAATTAGCTAATATATCCTATCCTACTTTCACGAAAATGAAAACAACCATTACTATTCTGGTGGCGATTCTTTCAGCCATCATCCCGATTTCGATGTTCGCCCAGCCGAACAAAAGCAATGACTATAATCTTCAGAAAGCTTATGAAATCCTCCGAGAGGAAGAAGATTCAGAGAAGGCGCTGGAGTATGTAAACAAGCAGTTATCAGATACACCCGACAATGTTTCCGCACTTCTTCTTAGAGTGCGGATCTGCCTGCTGCAGGAAAACTACCGAACAGCCCTTACCGACGTAAATAAAGCGCTCAAGGTCAACAAGCCCAGGAAGACCGAGGTTGCAAATTCCACGATCCATTGGTGGAAGGCCTACATTTATCGGGTCATGTCAGACTTAACAAATGCGGCCGCATCATTCAAGACTGCTTACGAGTTAGCTCAGAAGGATAACAAGGATAATCTTCAAAGCATTGCCTTTGATTATGGCCAGGCCTTATATAGTCTTGATGACCTGGATGGTGCAGAAAAAGTCTACCGGAAGATGCTGGAAGAAGACGAAGCCGATCAGGGAGCGATGATTGGTCTTGCCCGCAACATGATCAAACTAGGACAGTATGAGAATGCGGTTGAGATGTTGGATAAGTGCCAGAAATATGATGCCGACTATGCCGAAATCTATAGATTCAAGATGCAGGCATACGATAAACTCGGAGAGACGGCAAAGGCTATCGATTCCGGTCTTGAGTGGTTTGGGAAGTCAGACGACGCCAGTTCTGGCGCTGTCATGCCCTTACTGACCAAAAGAGCTAATTATTCCGAAGCAAATATTAAGGCTCGTGCAAAAAAGAGTGATAATCCATTTCAGTGGAAAGCGCTGCTCTGCCAGTTCTATGAGGAGACACACCAGTACGCGGAAGCCGTAAAGGCTTATGATGATCTTGAGTCCGAATTCGGACACTATGACCAGATCAATGTATATCGGAGTGACTGTTACAGTGAACTAGGTCTTAATGAGTTGGCAATCGCTGACATCTCCAAGGTGATGGAGAAGGAGACCGAATGGGAGACACTGTGCCGTCGCGCAGATTACTATCGCCTTGCAGGTGATATAGATTCTGCAATAGCAGATTTATCGGCGGCCATAGAAAATTCACCGGAGATTGGCTATACATATTATAGACGCGGCTGGTGCTATGAGATGATAGGACAGAAGAAGAAGGCGTTGGAAGACTATAATATAGGAATCGAGATGACCGATGACTATCCATACCTCTATCTCATGAGAGGTGAGCTACTCCTTCATGATGGGAACAAGGAGGAAGCGAACACCGACTTTGAAATGGTCTTGCAACTCGACACATTGGCTGACGGAGGCAGTTGCCGGATGTATGCCCTCCATTTCTTGGGTAAGGATGATGAAGCAGAGAAATGGATGGACAAGATAATCGAATCTGACCCTGATGATGCTGGCAATCATTATGACCGTGCTTGTCTGCTCTCCCGGATGGGGAGACAGGAGGAATCTGTTGCCGCACTTCGAACTGCCTTTGAGAAAGGTTATCGCAGTTTCTCCCATATCAACCTCGATGATGACATGGACGCTATTCGGGAACTCCCTGAGTTCAAGGCGCTGATAGAAGAGTATGAAGCTAAACACGCGGAATACCTCATGCAGTATGAGCTGGCAATGCCGGTGAAAAAAGAAACGGTTACAGAAATTGCTTTTAAGCGCAATTCTGGAGGCACCTTAGAAATCCCCTGTGACATCAATGGACTTTCGTTGCAAATGATCTTTGACACTGGAGCGTCAGATGTAACAATCTCTTCAGTAGAAGCTAACTTCATGTTTAAGAACGGCTACCTGGCAGACAAGGATATTAAGGGGAGGCGTTATTACCAAGTCGCGAATGGACAGATCAACGAAGGAACGGTCATTACTCTTCGAGAGGTTAAGATTGGTGATGCGTTCCTTCACAACGTGGACGCATCTGTGGTAAAGAGTCAAAAAGCACCGCTTCTTCTTGGTCAGAGCGCGATGGAACGCTTCGGCACCATAACTATTGACAACGAGAACAATAAACTTATTATCAAGCACTAAGTTATGTTAGTACTAACTATTATTCTTGGAGTACTCATCGTGCTACTCCTGGTGATGCTGTCCTTTCAAGACAACAAAAATACCAAACTAACGGTTGAGAACGGCCTGATGAAAGGACGGTTGGAAACCATGCAAGAGCGGATTGCTGAAAAAGAATCCTTATCTCCTAACGGACCATTGACAGTAGATGGGATAGAAGAAGCTATCCGACATGCGGGCTATGTCCCGGATGTAAAAGAGAACTGGATCCGATTCATGGTATCCGGGGAGCCGTTCTATGTGGAGATCGGCAGGCTTCCTTCTGTCTTCGTAATAAGGCAGTATGGGGTCGACACTAAAGAATGGGAAATGGATCTGCTCAAGCAGGCTGCACATCTTATGTCCGATGAATTGATGATGATAAAAGCAATCTTCGACGAGGATAAAGGCCAGACTGGACTACGATTCCTGGTAGCTGCGCTTGACGCAAATAACGCCAGCTTCCGGGAAAACCTTACGCGATATTTAGGCCTCATCGATGATGGTCGCCGAAAGATGAACGAGTTCTATGAAAACTTGGTTAAGGAGAAGCGTGATGCTGCGCTGACGGTAAACCCCTTTACACCTGTAGGTCAAACGGAGAGCAAGCTTCTATCATAACGGCATAATAGGCCCGCTTGTGACTATGTGTGAAAGGAAGCACGCGGGCCTGCCGTGATTTACAAATGAAAGAAATGGACAAATACGAATATCAGATAGAGCAACTCGCACAACGAGTAAGGAGGCTTGAAGCAGAAAGCCTTTCCAGAGATGAATCCGGTGAGGTTCATGCTCTCATGGAGGAATTAGATCTAATCCCGGCGTATGGCCAAGATACCGACGCTTCATCACGCATGCTACACGGCGAAACTGTTGTTGCCATACTCAAAGATCTCGATTTCGCCTGCAAGACGGTAGACGACTTCGTTCTAATCGAAACGGAAGAAGGAAAGATTGAAATCAATTACAGCAGGTTACCTATTGTCACAGTTGCTGATAGATACCGCTTTAACGAAAACGAGGAAGGAATCAAAAGCATGGTGGAAGCAGCTGATGACATCAATCGCTATTGGGATATGGTGAAGGTAATAGTGGACGAACAAGAAGATCAGTTGCTTTTCTACTTGGATGCCAGACACGAGGACGAGGTCTCGTTCCGGCAGAATATCCGGTACTATATTGAACAAATCCTTGGAGCTGTCAACGATTTTCGGGAAAGGAAGAAAGGTTTTGAACGAGACCGCGTGCTACGTAGATATCTAACCTCATCCAAACAAGTGGCATCATGATAACGCCATATAATGTCAATTGAAACTTATTTAAACACTAACTAAATGCAGAAAACTGTCCGATTCTTTAAGATCAGCGCCGGCCCGCAGATGGGATGGTACGCTGATGTCCCAAACCACACTCTTGAGGAGAACGAAATGGTCTCTGGAAGCGATATTTTTCTCGAAGGAGTAAATGCGCTTAAGGGAGGGCCTGGTGAAGTCTTTATTACTGTCTCTGATGACAACACCGATGGCACTTTTATCGCCAAACTAATCATGAAAGCTCATAACCAGTGGGGAGCGACTTACATTCTAACTGGACCAATGGCTCAGCAGTATGACGCAGTTGGCTTCGAACTCTGGATATGCAATGTCACACACGATGTCCTTGGGGAACACCCCAGATCAATCTATATACACGATATACGTTGAAAATAACAGTTTTTGAGATGCATTTTGTAGAGCAATTGGTATTCAAAGTCTTTGAATCGAGTTTTGGGGCCGTCGGCGCTTGGGCATTCGTTATTCTGTTACTACTCTTTACTGGTGTCAAAATTGGCTACAAAAGATACAACAATAAACCACTTGGGGATCTGTCGACTGTTACACATTATGTTATCCTCGGCATCAAAGACACGGTATTATTCGTGCTGACCTTGTTGGTTGGGATGCTCTTGATAGCAGGCATTGTCAGATTATTTGATTGATGTTACACATCCGAACTAAAACATAATAAATAGAACGGGAAGTATATCACGAAAAAGCGCTTGCATTTATGCGGGATGCTACTGAACAAAGATGTCTGCAGGCTATTGAGTATTTGAGCGACTGTCTGTAAAGAGCGGCACTAGACCCCAAGACACGACTATGGCCGGCCGCGCCAAATGCCGTAGCCTACCTTTTCAATGATATGCGTGTCCTATCGCACCGTCTGCACCCTACCGGTCTCTACGATGCTCCGAGCTTCCCAATCCGCGCAGGATGGCGGATATGAGCGGCTTCAGGAGCAGGCAGAGGACGATGACGAGGACAAGTGTCAATGCATCTTCCATAACCTCGAATTGATTTCTTTTCCCTTTCTTCCAGGCCTTCCGGCCCCGGGGATGCGTATATTTTTCTGCTTTCGGAAAGCGAGTCCACATAGATGAAGGCAAGCCGGAGACGGAGAATACGCTCCCGATCGGGAGGAAGATTGTCCGTCTCCCCTGCCCGCAGGTTGGCTTGACGCATCGGAGGGCAAGCTTAGATTTGCAGAAAGGATATACGCCAATACCCGGGGCCGTATGAACGGCTTGACCGCTTCTAGTCAAAAGAAGAAAGACGCTGCAAGCGATGATACTACGATACTTTGTTTCTTTGGTACTGTCGAAACAATGATACTATGATACTTTGATACTTTCGCAAAAGATCCGCCCCGGAGGTTGTTCGGGGCGGCGCAGAAAAGCAAGCGGGAGCGGAGAACCCGCTCCCCGGCGGGTTATTGAAGCGCCCCGCCGAGGACGCTGACCTGGGATGCGAGGATCTCAGTCATGGTTCTTTCCACACCGTTCGAGTCGGTGTAGCGGTTGTTGCGCAGGCGGCCCTTGACCTCGACGCCGGCGCCCTTGACGAGGGTGGAGAAGTCCGGCATCCGATCACTCTTGAAGGCGGTGACCTGGTGCCAGGTGTTATCAAAAGATTGTGATAAGACCTGTTATAGCAACAGATAGATTATCACAAGTACATTACTGAAGTTGCCCATCACGGTTAATGACGGGCAACTCTTTTGCTTTTTCTCTTTTGATAACGATTATACCAGGCTTTTTAAGTATTCC
>Ga0256405_10004251_pt1 | contig 27260 bp, 24 predicted proteins | sample RumenRJG_02DNA_FD_189096 | JGI IMG/M metagenome (GOLD analysis project Ga0256405, IMG submission 189096) | Bovine rumen microbial communities from Lethbridge, Alberta, Canada - RJG_02 | ecosystem: Host-associated > Mammals > Digestive system > Stomach > Rumen | place: Canada: Alberta... | reverse complement strand
ATTCTTTGTACTTCTTCTTTGAATTTTGGGAGATCAACTTAATGATCTCTTCGACTCAATTTCTACACTATGTTGTTTTCAAGGTTCGCGTTCCGTTTGACGCGGAACATTTAAGATTATACGCATCTGGCCCTTACTTGTCAACAACTTTTTGAAGTTTTTTGAGAAGTTTTTCAGGTGCCTCGCAGCACCTTGGCTGACGCGCAAAATCTATTATACGCACTTCAGATCGAATGTCAACAACTATTTTTGCGGTTTTTTGATCTTTTTTGCACGTATTTTTACTAGAGGTTCTTTCCCAGCGCTTCCGCTTCCGCCAGAGCCCTATGTCCCTGGATATCGCCGGGGTCCATGCAGTTCTCTGCGGTCACGATGCCGAGGTTCTTCCAGCCGATGTAGCCGGTGAACGCCTTGTACATGGCGATCATGGGCTTGGGCACAGTCGTATCGGTATCGCCGTAGGGCGACAGCAGGATGCTCCCCTTTACCGTCATCTTCGAGGGCTGCATGCAGATCATGCGGTCCAGAACGGTCTTGATCTGCGCAGAGAAGCCGTAGAAATATACGGGCGTCGCAAATACGATGACGTCGTCCGCATACAGATGCGGCATGATGCGCTTCATGTCGTCCTGCAGCACGCATTCGCCGGCATGGTCGAAGCAGTACCGGCAGTCCGTGCAGGGATGTACGTTGAGATTGGCCACGTTGAACACGTGCACCGTATGACCGGCAGACTCTGCACCGCGGCAGAACGCGTCCACCAGGGCCGCCGTATTGCCGCTCATCTTGGGGCTTCCGTTCAGAACGAGGATGTTCTTCGGCCCCTCTTTCTCAAAAGGGCCTTCTTCTTCCTCCCCTTCCGGTACCGTACAGATGGCAATGCCTGCGGAGGCGCCGATCCGGTCTGCGCCGGCCTCGATCATGGCGAGGGCTGTTTCGCGGTCACGGATGCCGCCGGAGGCCTTTACCTTAACGTTCGGACCCACGGACTTGCGCATCAGTTCCACGGCATGCACCGTCGCTCCGCCTTCGCCGAATCCCGTGGAGGTCTTGACGAACGCCGCTCCTGCCTCTTCCGACAGTTTGCAGGCGTCCACGATCTCGCCGTCCGAAAGAGCTCCCGTCTCCAGGATGACCTTAACGATGGCACCGTGCTTTGCCGCCGCATCCACGACGGCCTTGATATCGTCAAAAACGGCCTGTTTGTGGCCTTCTTTCAGAAGACCGTATTCCATGACCATATCGATCTCTTCCGCGCCGTTTTCGCAGGAATTTTCGGTCTCAAACACCTTTGCAGCGGTGGACATGGCTCCCAGAGGAAAACCGATGACGGATGCGATCTTTACGTCCGTACCTTGCAGCGCCTTTTTCGCCACGGGAACGAAGCGGCTATTGACGCAGACCGCGTAAAAGCCGTGCTCCTTCGCCTCTTTACAGAGCTGTTCGATATCCGCGATGCCCGCAGCGGGCTTCAGCAGCGTATGATCGATGTACTTTTCCAGATGTTTCATAAGACATCACTCCTTGATCCAAGAGATATAAGGGAGATTTCTGTATTTCTGGTCGATATCCAGTCCGTAACCCACGATAAACATGTCGTCGATGACGAAACCGGTATAATCTGCTTCGAGATCCGCCTTTCTTCTGGCGGGCTTGGACAGCATCGTGACGATCTTGATGCTCTTGGGGTTTCTCTTGGCGAGATACTCCTTCAGATACGCCAGCGTAAGGCCGCTGTCGATGATATCCTCGACGATGAGCACGTTCTTGCCCGCGATGTCGCTGTCCAGATCCTTGAGGATGCGGACGACGCCGCTGGATTTCGTGCCGCTGCCGTAGGAGGAAACGGACATGAAGTCCATCTCCACGTCCAGGGTGATGGCGCGCATCAGGTCTGCCATAAAGGGAACGGATCCCTTCAGAATACCGATGAGGAACAGTTCCTCGCCTTCGTAATCCTTGCTGATCTGCGCGCCCAGCTCCGCGACCTTTGCCGCAAGCTGTTCCTTCGAGATCAGAACTTCCTCAAAACTGTACTTCTTCCTGGCAGCCATGACTATGCATCCTCCCCGTTTTCCATGTTCTCTTGTTTTCCGGCCAGAAGGATCTCTTCCATGGCGGCGAGGATCTCTTCCGTGCCTGTTTTATTCAAAGCCGATACCGGGATCACCCGGTCGCCCTTCTTCAGTTTCAGATCGCGGCGGATGACCGCGATATTCTTCGCCGCTTCTCCCCGGCTCACCTTATCCGCCTTCGTGGCGACGACGAGGCCGTCCAGACCGTAATACTGCAGATACTCGTACATCTGACGGTCCTGGGCGGAGGGGGCGTGGCGGATGTCCACCAGCTGCACCACCTTGAGCAGGTCCGGCCGGGAGGACAGATAGTCCTCCATCATGGGGCCCCACTTCTCCGCTTCCGCCTTGGAGACCTTCGCATAGCCGTAGCCCGGAAGGTCCACGATGCGGAACGTCCCGTTCACCGTAAAAAAGTTGATGGTGCGGGTCTTGCCCGGATTCTGGGAGACCTTGGCCAGCTTCTTCCGGTTGGTGAGCAGGTTGATGAGGGACGACTTGCCCACATTGGACCGCCCCGCGAAGGCGATCTCGGGAACGCCTTCCGGTGGGTACTGGTCTTTCCGGACAGCGGATGTCAGGAATTCCACGCTCTTGATGATCATTCGATGGCCTCTTTCACAGCGTCGTCGATCTTCTTCAGGAACACGAATTCCATCTCCTCCCGCACGGTCTCGGGCAGATCGTCCAGATCCGGCTTGTTCTCCTCGGGCAGCAGCACCTTCTTGATGCCCATGCGGTGAGCCGCCAGCATCTTTTCCTTGATGCCGCCCACGGGGAGCACCTGGCCCCGCAGCGTGATCTCGCCGGTCATGGCTACGTCCTTGCGCACGGGCCGTCCGGTGAGGGCCGAGATGACGGAAACGCACATGGTGACCCCTGCAGAGGGACCGTCCTTGGGCGTCGCGCCTTCGGGAATGTGGATATGGATATCCTTATCCTTATAGAAGTTCTCGTCGATCTTGAACTGCTTGCAGCGGGAACGGATGTAGCTGATGCCCGCTCTCGCGGACTCCTGCATCACGTCGCCCAGCTGTCCGGTCAGCTGCAGTTTGCCGCTGCCGGGCAGCACCGCCGTTTCGATAAACAGCGTGTCGCCGCCCACGATGGTCCAGGCAAGGCCTGTGGCAACGCCGACTTCGCTCTTGCCGAGCAGTTTGTCGTAGTGGAACTTTTTCTTGCCCAGATATTCGTCCAGGTTGGACGCGGTGATGGAGAACTTCGCCTTCGCGCCTTCCTCCGGAGAAGCGTTCTTCGCCTCGATCACCTTTCTCGCCACCTTGCGGCACAGGTTGCCGATCTCCTTTTCCAGACCGCGCACGCCGGACTCCCGGGTATAGAAGTTGATGAGCGCATGGATCGCGGCGCTGTTGATGGAGATGTTGGCGGGGGTGAGCCCGTTATTCTTGATCTGCTTGGGCACCAGATATTTCTTTGCGATATTATACTTTTCCTCTTCCGTGTAGCCGGAGATGGAGATGACCTCCATGCGGTCCAGCAGCGGACGGGGAATGGTGTCCGTCGTATTGGCCGTCGTGATGAACAGCACGCCGGACAGATCGAAGGGGACTTCCAGATAGTGATCCACAAATTCCTTGTTCTGCTCCGGGTCCAGCACCTCGAGCAGCGCGGAAGCCGGATCGCCCCGGAAATCGGAACCGATCTTGTCCACTTCGTCGAACAGGAACACCGGGTTGCTGCTGCCGCATTCCTTGATGGCGCTGATGACGCGGCCGGGAATGGCGCCGATGTAGGTCCGTCTGTGACCCCGGATCTCCGCTTCGTCCCGCACGCCGCCCAGGCTCATGTGCACGAACTCCCGTCCGATGGAGCGGGCGATGGACTTCGCGATGGATGTCTTGCCGACGCCCGGCGGGCCCACGAGGCAAAGGATGGGACCTTTGTCGACAGCGGGTTCCTTGCCCTGGCTCAGCAGCACCTGCACCGCCAGGTATTCCAGGATGCGGTCTTTGACCTTGTCCAGTCCGTAATGATCGTCGTCCAGGATCTTCTTCGCCTTCAGCAGGTCGATCTCCGCCTCGCTCCGTTTATTCCAGGGCAGAGCCAGGATCCACTCCACGTAGCTGCGGATGACGGAGGCATCCGGCGAATTGGAAGCCATCTTGGAGAAGCGGCTGATCTCCTGGATCACCTTTTTCGTGACCACGGGAGACAGGTTGAGCGCCTCCAACTGTTTCTTCCACTCCGCGGCTTCATCCTCGGCGTTTTCGTCGCCCAGTTCCTCCTGGATCGCGCGGATCTGCTCTCTCAGGTAGTATTCCCGCTGGGATTTGTTCATTTGGGTCTTGACCTTGCTGGAGATCTTGTCCTCCAGGCGGAGGATCTCGTTCTCCCGGGTCAGAAATTCGATGACGATATTCAGCCGTTCGGAGATATCCATGGCCTCCAGGACCTTCTGATATTCCTCAGGCTTAAGTTCCATGTTGGATGCCACGATATCCGCCAGCCGTCCGGGTTCTTCGATGCTCTCTACACCGTGGAAGATATCCGCGGACATCTTCGGATTGGCGGAGAGATATTCGTTGAACAGGTTGAGAATGGTCCGCATCGCAGCGATCTGTTCCGGCGTCTTCGGTCTGCGGGGTTCCTCGATCTTCTCCACGCTGGCCAGGAAATACGGGACCTCCTGGATGATCTTGCTGATCTTCGCCCGGTATTGGCCGTCCACCAGCACCCGGATGTTGTCGCCGGGGAGCTTTAACATCTGCTTGACCTTCGCCACGGTTCCCACGTGGAAAAAGTCCTTGGGAGTCGGCAGATCCGTGTCCACGTCCTTCTGCGCCGTGAGGAACACGGTCTGATTCATCATCATGGCCCGTTCCAGCGCGAGGATGGACTTTTCCCTGCCGACATCAAAATTGATGACCATGTTGGGATAGACCGTCAGACCGCGAAGCGGAATGAGGGGCATCACCTGCAGGTCTTCTTTTCTTTCCATTTCGTCCATGATCTGTCCTCTGTTGTATTAACTGATCTTGTCGTCTTCCGCCTTAGGTTCGGCCAGCACCAGCGTGGGCTCGCCGCCTTCGACGCAGGACTTTGTGATGATAACTTTCTTTACGTCGTTTCTGGAGGGGATCTCGTACATGATGTCCGTCAGGATCTCCTCGACGATGCTGCGCAAGCCTCTGGCGCCGGTCTTCTTGGACGCAGCCTTCTCCGCGATGGCGCGCACCGCTTCCGTCTCCACTTCCAGTTCGACGCCGTCCAGTTCGAACAGCTTCTTGTACTGGCGGATGAGAGAGTTCTTCGGCTCGGTGATGATGCGCATGAGGGCATTGACCGAAAGCTCGTTGAGGGTGACGATGACGGGGAGTCTGCCGATGAGCTCGGGGATGAGCCCATAGCGCAGCAGATCCTCGCTCTGCACCTTCTCCAGGATCTTCGGGTCTTTCTTGTTGACGGAGACCACGTCGGAATTGAAGCCGATGGTCTTTTCACCGATGCGGTTCTGGATGATCTTATCCAGACCATCGAAAGCGCCGCCGCAGATGAACAGCACGTTCATCGTATCGAACTGGATGAACTCCTGCATCGGGTGCTTGCGTCCGCCCTGGGGCGGTACGTTGGAGACCGTGCCTTCCACGATCTTCAGCAGCGCCTGCTGCACGCCTTCGCCAGATACGTCTCTCGTAATGGAGGGATTTTCGCTCTTTCTGGCGAGCTTATCGATCTCGTCCACGTAGATGATGCCCTTCTGGGCCCGCTCCACGTCGCCGTCTGCAGCCTGGATGAGGCGCAGCAGGATGTTCTCCACGTCTTCGCCTACGTAGCCGGCTTCTGTGAGGGTCGTCGCATCGGCGATGGCAAAGGGAACGTCCAGGATCTTGGCCAAGGTCTGGGCCAGCAGGGTCTTGCCGGAACCGGTGGGTCCGATCATGACGATATTGCTCTTCTGGATCTCGACGCCGTCGTCGGTCTGAGCGGCCTTGATGCCCTTCTTCGCAGGCTTCGCCGGCAGATTGCTTATCCTCTTATAATGATTGTAGACGGCCACGGCCAGCATCTTCTTGGCTCTGTCCTGGTCGATGACGTAATCCGCCAGCGTCGCATCGATCTCCTTGGGTTTGGGCAATTCCCCGCCGAAATCCAGAGACGCCATCTCTTTGATCTCGGGGAACTCCTCCGCCAGGATCTCATCGCACAGCTTGACGCACTCGTCGCAGATATAGACGTCCGGACCCGCAATGAGCCGTCTCACCTGGCTCTGGGGCTTTCCGCAGAAACTGCACGTTAATTCTTTTGAGCTGTCAAATTTAGCCATACTTTCTCCGTAATGTTTCGATTAGCGTTTTTCCACGACCTTATCGATGAGGCCGTAGGCGGCCGCTTCTTCCGCGGTCATATAGTTGTCGCGTTCCATATCCGCGGCGATCTTCTCCAGGGGCTGGCCCGTCTTCTCCGCCAGGATGCGGTTGAGCTTTTCCTTGATGCGGATGATGTGGTCTGCCTGGATCTTGATGTCCGTCGCCTGACCCTGGGCACCGCCCAAAGGCTGATGGATCATGATCTCCGCGTTGGGCAGCGCGTAGCGCTTGCCCTTGGCACCTGCCGCCAGCAGGAACGCCCCCATGGAGGCTGCCATGCCAACGCAGATGGTGGATACGTCCGGCTTTACGTACTGCATGGTGTCGTAGATCGCCATGCCGGCCGTGATAACGCCGCCGGGGCTGTTGATATACAGATTGATGTCCTTGTCCGGGTCTTCGGATTCCAGAAACAGCAGCTGGGCCACCACGAGGCTGGCTGTGTCGCTGTTCACCTCTCCGTCCAGGAAGATGATCCGGTCTTTGAGAAGCCGGGAATAGATGTCGTAGGAACGCTCTCCCCGGGAGGTCTGCTCCACGACGTACGGGATAAGGTTGCTCATCGATTGCATCCTTTCTTGTTGGAAACTTCAGGCGGAACTTTTGGTTCCGCCTGACTTGATCGTTTATTCTTCGTCTTTCGCTTCTTCAGCCGGCTTTTCTTCGGCCTTCTTGGAAGACTTCTTCTTGGCGGCTTTCTTGGGAGCCTCCTTGGGCTCTTCCTTCTTTTCTTCGACCTCGGTGATCTCCGCGGCTTCGTACATCAGATCGATGGCCTTGCGGCTTAAGATGTCCTTCTTCAGGTAATCCATGTTCTCTTCGCCGAAGATGGATTTGATCTGGGACTGCGCCATGCCGTACTGCAGCGCCATTGCGGCCAGTTCCTTCTCGATGTCCGCTTCGGTGACTTCGACAGCTTCCTGCTTGGCGACGGCTTCGACGATGAGTCTGCTCTTGACTCTCTTCTCGGCGTCGGGCTTGAACTCGTCGATCATCTGTTCCTGGGTCTTGTTGAGGTACTTGCAGTACATGTCGAGGTTCATGCCCTGGGACTGCAGCTGATAGGCGAATTCGTTCAGCATGTTGGCAGCCTCGTTATCGATCATGGCCTGGGGCAGTTCGATGGGGTTGGCCTCGTAGACCTTCTGCAGCACCTTGTCCTTGCCTTCGTATTCCTTGGCGTCGGCCAGAGTCTTCTCCAGCTTTTCGCGGATATCGTTCTTTACTTCTTCCAGCGTATCGAATTCGGAAACGTCCTTGGCGAATTCATCGTCCAGTTCGGGCAGCTCCTGGGTCTTTACTTCGTGGATCTTGCACTTGAAGGTGGCAGCCTTTCCTGCCAGTTCTTCCGCATGATATTCTGCGGGGAACGTAACTTCCACGTCCTTGGCGTCGCCGGCCTTGCAGCCTACCAGCTGTTCTTCGAAACCGGGGATGAACTGTCCGCTGCCCAGAACGAGAGTCTGGTTCTCCGCGGTGCCGCCGTCGAACTGCTTGTCTTCGCACCAGCCTTCGTAGTCCAGTACGACGGTATCGCCGTCCTCTGCCGCTCTTTCGACGGTAACGAGACGGGCGTTTCTCTGCTGCATCGCCTTGAGTTCGCCTTCGACGTCCTCTTCGTTGAGTTCCTTCTTAGTGACTTCGACCTTAACGCCCTTGTAGTCCTTTACGACCACTTCCGGTGCGACGGTAACGGTGACGGTAACTTCGAAACCCTTGCCCTTTTCCAGCTTTTCTTCGCCGAAGGCCAGGTCCGGTCTGTCGACGGGTTCCAGAGCCAGTTCTTCCAGTGCCTGGGGATAACCGGTAGCCAGGCAGTTATCTATCGCGTCTTCGAAGAAGATGCCTTCTCCGTATCTCTTCTCGATGACACTGCGGGGCGCCTTACCCTTGCGGAAGCCCGGTACTTCGATCTTGCCTCTCTGTTCTCTATATGCCTTATCGAGAGCAGCGTCGAATTCCTCTGCAGTGAATGCCATGGTAAATTTGGCAACATTGTTCTCTTTGCTTACTAATACAGCGTTCATTATTTATCCTCCTTAATCGCCTTATACCAAGGCAATATAGAATTATAACAAATCTTGCTCAAGAATGGAACACTTATTTTATTGTTGCTTTTTTGTCAGGCTTTTGCTAATATTTTTCGCGTACACCAATGCACGGAGGCAATATGGAACTCGAGATGAAATACGCAGTGCCCGGCAAGGACATCTGCGACGCGATCTGGGAAGACGATCTGGTGCGGAATTTCGCAGACCCCTCGTCCATGGACAAAGTGGTGATGAAGGCGGTCTATTTCGATACGGAGGACGGCAAGCTGTCCGCCAACAATATGGCAGTACGCGTAAGATACGAGGGGGATTCGGTCTTCGCAACGCTCAAGTGGAACGGCAGCGTTTCCAACGGCTTCCACGAACGGGAAGAGGTAAACGTGCCCGCATCCATGGAGCACTTCATCAGTTCTCCGAAGGACCTGTTCAAGGAGAGCGAAGACGGTAAAGTGCTGCTGGATCTCATCGGGGATGACCCTCTCATCAACCTGCTGGAGATGCGCTATCTGCGCAGCCGCTGCCGGCTCACCTACGGAGGCAGCATCATGGAACTGGCCATCGATACGGGCAGCATAATCACCGACAAAGGGGAAATCCCCATCATGGAACTGGAGATCGAACTGTACGCAGGCGATCCGAAGGACATCCAGTCCCTGGGTGACCGCCTCCAGGAGAAATACCACCTGGTGCCGGAGAACCGCTCCAAACTTGCCAGAGGCCTGGCACTGCTGAAAGAATAAAGAACAACACGAAAACGGAGCTTCGATCGAAGCTCCGTTTTTTATGCCGTTTGCGGTTCGGATCCGCCCTATTTGTTCAGATATTCGAAGCAGTTCACCAGGAAGACCGCAACCTCCGAACGGGTGGAATTCTCCGCCGGTGCGATCCTGCCGCTGCCGCGTCCTGCCATCAGGCCTTCGCCGACCAGCCATGCCATCGCTTCCTTCGCGTAAGGAGCGATCTTATCCGCATCGCTGAACGCATCCAGTTTGCTGAGATCCGGCTCTCCTGCGACCTTTCCGATCTTGCTGGCATAGAGGTAGAAGAAGACCGCCATCTGCTCGCGGGTCACGGGGTCGTCCACGCCGAAGACCTCGCCCTTACCTGCGGCAATGCCGTTCGCAACAGCCCAGTTGACGCCCGCTTCGTACCAGACGCCGTCCTCCACGTCGGAGAATCCGGCATCCGCCGCTGCGGCCGGCGCACCGTTCAGCTTGCTTTCCATCGCCCGCAGAACGGTGACGAACATGGCGCGGGTCATGGTCTCGGAGCCGCGGAATTCGTACTGCGGATTGCCGTCCGCATCCGTGCCTGCCGCATATCCTGCAAACAGGCCTTCTTCCGCAGCCTTATTGGCGTAATCGTCGTACCAGTCCGAATTCTCCACGTCGCAGAAGTACTGCTGTTCTGCCGCCGGGACTTCTTCCTTCGGCACGTTTGCCATCGCAGAGGAATCCTTCGTCCAGTCTTCCGTGTAGTAGAACGTAACGGTGTCGCCGTTCTTTACCGCATATTCCGAAGTGCCGACCGTCGGAAGCGTGCTGTTGACCTTGTACAGCCAGCCGGAGTTGGGGCCGTCGTCGAACTCGCCCAGGCTCGTTCCCTTATACGTAAGCTCGTAGATGTAGTTGACGTTCTTTACCTTGTACTCGATGCTGTTGGCATCGAAGGCCTTCGTCAATACGTAGTACGCCGTTGCGCCGTCTCCGGGAACGGTGGTCCTATAGCCGTCCAGCCAGTAGCTGTCCTTCGCCTTTACGGTGACCGTAACGGAGATATTGTCTCCGGTGGGGTCTGCCGGGGTGACGGGCTCGGAAGATCCGGATGCCCGGGCAGGCTCGAGACTGCTGTTGCCGCTGAAATCGTAGAAGTTATACGGGTTTGTTCCCGCCAGAACGTTTGCTACTGCGATGAGCGCGCGGAAGCCCTGCTCCGTCGCAGAAGCGTTCTTTGTCTGGTTATCCTGATAGCCGAAGCCGGAATTGTCCGCCAGAGCGAACATCTTTAAACCGTCCAGCGCGCTCACGCCGTTCTTGACAAAACGGGCATCTTCCGCGGGATCGACACCGGCAGCGCACAGACCGATGACGACGATCGCCGCCGTGTTGGCATCTGCGCCGTAGCCCCAGCTGTCGTAGGTTCCGTCTTCTTTTTGCTGTGCGGCAAGGTATTCCACCGCCTTATCGATCGCCGCCTTCACTTCCGCATCATCTGCGTGGAAGGCAAGTCCTGCGATCATGTTGGCGGTCGCATCCACTGTGCTGCCCCAGGCTTCCCAGGAACCGTCCTCTTTCTGCGCAGCGAGAACCGCGCTGATCAGCGCTTTTTCCTGTTCCTCCGTACCGTAATCGCCCTGCGCATAAGCGGCCAGCGTGTAGGGTGCGTTCCAGGCGCCGGCATCCCGGGTGACGCCGTTGAGCGACTCGATCAGATCGATGGGATCGTTGCTGTTGACCGGATAGACCTTCTGCGGATCGTATCCGTTCGCCTGCAGTGCCAGGATCAGCTTATCCAGGTCGGTATCGGCAGCGGAACCGCCTTCTGCCGCAGCCGCCGCATTGTTGATGAAGGTCTGCAGCGCGTCTTCCGCCAGCTGATTCGCCGTGGAAGGTTTGTAGTCTTTGTATGCTGCCATCTCCATGACGATCCAGGGGGATGTCTCCTCCGTGTAGGTGGCGGAGATGCCTTCCAGCAGGTCGTCGATGTTGACGGCAGAGGGATCGGTCGTCTCCGGTACCGAAGGAGCGATATCTCCCTCCGGCTGACTGAACATGAGACCGTCTTTCGTCAGAACGACCCGACAGAACGCAGTGTTCATGCCGTCTTTTTCCGCATAGAGCTCATATACCATCTGATAGGTATCGAGGTCTGCTACGGCGCAGTTTCCGTAAAAGTCTATGCTGAATACACCGTTTGCATCGGTCACCGCAGTCTTCGCGGAGACGTCGTAATCGCCAAGTGCCGCCTTGTCCAGACCGGTCACGGTGATCGCAGCACCTTCGACGGGCGCTGTAACGAGATTCCAGGATTCGTCGTAGCTGTTTGCCTTTACCGCAAACGTGCCGCTTCCGGTGATGTATTCCCATCCTTCATATTCCATGACGTCGATGGGTTTCACTTCCTTGGCGTTCATCCAGGCATAATCGCCGTTTCCGTATGCATACAAGACCAGACGGTCGCCGTCCTTCGCGGTGATCGTATCGAAATTGCCGGTGTTGAACGCATCTCCGGAATCGTTGAGCATGCTCATCCAGTAATCACCGTTGATGTCGCAGCCGGAGATACTGTTCAGGAAGCCGTAATCCGACCAGGCTGCGGAAGCGCCTTTTTGCGCCAGAGCAGCTTCCGTCAGTTCCTTCAGGGTCGTTTTGCCGCTGGCCACAGGGCACTCCGTCCAGGTGAGGTATTCTTCATTGTCCGCGCCTACGATGCGCACAAAAGCGGACGCATCCGGCTCCGCCGGGTTTTCCGTTACCGTTACGACGCAGGCGGGCGCGATGAGCGGACAGTCTGCGAGGAGAGAATTGGACTGCAGCGTATGATAGGCTGCCTGCTCCTCCTCATCCATATCGTTCCACTCCCAGAAGTCGACAAATTTAACTTCGGATGTGGGATAGGGACCCGCTCCGTGATCCTTCTCCGTATAGGCGACGGAGGACTCGTAGGTCTCAAAGTCCATCGTGCCGTAAACGGCAGGATCTCCGCCCAGGTTCATCAGATTCCAGTCCGTGACCGTGTCTTCCACTGTGCCGGACGCCGTTACGACATAGGTTCCCGCCTTATCAAACGAGACGGTGACCTTTCCGCTGTTGTCCGTCTTGCCCAGCGCCGTACCGTCCGCCAGCTGAATAGCGGCGCCGGTCACATAGACTGCGGACGGCTTCATCGCCATGCCCTGGAAGCCGCTCAGCGTGAGTATAACGTCCTCGTCCACCATAGCGGAGGCCGTATTTTTATCAAAATAGGTATACCAGTCGGCATAGTAGCTGTTGTCCGCGTTGATGGAGGCGGTCAGAAAGTCGCCGTCCCGGACTTTATCGTCCTTTACACCGAGGGACAGTCCCTTGTTGTTGACGAAGAACAGCAGATTGGAGCTTTCCGTGCCCCAGAGTTTCGTAACGCCGTAGGTGCCGGTAGCATAGCCGCTCTCCTTATTATAGGCCTTATGTGCGGCGATCAGCGCTTCATCCACGGTAAAGTCGCCGCTGCTGTCCAGGTCCATAACAGTAACTTCCCGCTGTGCCATGGGTTCTCCGCCGTTATCTTCTGTCAGTACGCCCTTGTCGCTGACGGTCAGAAAAACGGTGATCGGATCTGCGACGGCCGCATCGTCTGCGAATGCCGCTACCGGCATCATTCCCAGCACCATAGCAAGCGCCAGCAGCAAACTCAACCATTTTCTCTTCATTTGTTCACCTTCTTCTGTATATAACAAACCACAAGATAGTTATAAGATACAACAAAGCCACGCATTCCTGCGTGGCCTGATCACCGTTTATTTATTCCCGGTCTTCGTAGATGCAGTATGCAGGATAGTACTCGCCGAGGTAGATCCACACGTTGTCGCCCATATCCATATCGCCGCCGAACATCATGTTGGGGACCAGCAGCCGCAGCGACGTGCGGCGCGTGCCCTTCACGATCTTGCCTTCTGCCGTCGGGCGCTCCTCGAATTCGTCGATCTCTTTACGGAGATTGGGAATGCCCGTCTCCTTTGCAAAGTTATCTACAAACTTTTCCTTTTCGACATATACCACGTGATCGGGATTTTTAAACCATTCCAGTGTCATAAGATCCTCCTTGAAAATGTATAAATATGAAGGAGCAGGGGTTTCAGACAAGTCTGGATCCTTGGCTGAAACCCCTGCGGATGGAAAGCAAACGAAAAGGCTGTGGAAAGAATTCCACAGCCCGTATTTACTGCGCTTGTAAAGCTCTTCCGATTTCCGCGTCGGGTGCTTTTTCTTTCTATGCAGGTCTCCTGGCTTGCGCATCGTCGCTTCGGCGCCTTCTCGGTTTCCCAATGGCTTTTGCCGTCGCTCTTCGCTTACAGTGGCGGGACCGCACCGGACTTGAACCGGTTTCCCTCTTCGCCGCATTGCTGCGGAACATAGAATCTATCAACTTGTAAATAAAGTGTATCACCTCAGCCGGAAATGCGCAAGATGTAGAGAACAAAAAACTCCCGGAGCATGCCGCTCCGGGAGTTCTGTTATGCCTTTATATTCGGGTCAACCGATTATTTGCCGGCTCTGGCCTTGTAGCCTTCCAGTCTTTCCTTGGCGTCGTTCTCTGCCTTTTCGTACAGAGCTTCTGCCTTGTCCGGGAATTCCTTGGCCAGGGACGCATAGCGGACCTGATCCATGATGAAGTCGCGGAAGGAACCGGTCGGATCCTTGGAATCCAGAACGAAGGGGTTCTCGCCCTTTGCCTTGAGCTCGGGGTTGAACCGGTACAGCTGCCAATAACCGCATTCGACTGCCAGCTTCTCGTTCTCCTGAGTCTTGCCCATGCCCTTCTTGAGGCCGTGGTTGATGCAGGGAGCGTAGCAGATGATGAGGGACGGACCATGGTAGCTTTCGGCTTCCTTGACCGCCTTCAGGAACTGGTTCTTGTCGGCGCCCATGGCGACCTGTGCAACGTAGACGTAGCCGTAGCTGGCTGCCATCATGCCCAGATCCTTCTTCTTGGTCTTCTTGCCGCTGGCCGCGAACTTCGCGATAGCAGCAGCCGGAGTCGCCTTGGAGGACTGACCGCCGGTGTTGGAGTAAACTTCGGTATCGAAGACGAGCACGTTGATGTCTTCGCCGGAAGCGAGAACGTGGTCGAGTCCGCCGTAACCGATGTCGTAGGACCAGCCGTCGCCGCCCAGGCACCAGACGCTCTTCTTAACGAGGAAGTCTTCCTTCGCCTTGAGTTCTGCCTTGAGTTCGGCAGCTCTGCCGGAGAGCTTCGCCTTATTGACCGCAGCCATCAGTGCTTCGGACTGTGCTCTGGAGGTGGAACCTTCGTCCATGCCTTCGACCCAGGCCTTTGCAGCTTCCTTGATCTCTGCGCTCTTGGTGGTCTCTGCGAGTTCGCAGACGATATTCTTTACCTTTTCTCTGTTCTGGCGGACAGCGGTAGCCATACCGAGACCGAATTCAGCGTTGTCTTCGAACAGGGAGTTCGCCCAGGACGGACCTCTGCCGTTCTTGTCGGTGGTGTAAGGCATGGAAGGTGCGGATGCGCCCCAGATGGAGGAGCAGCCGGTCGCGTTGGCGATCATCATGCGGTCACCGAACAGCTGGGTAACGACCTTGATGTACGGAGTCTCGCCGCAGCCTGCGCAGGCGCCGGAGAATTCGAAGTACGGGAACGCGAACTGGGAACCCTTGACGGAACCCTTGTCCATAACGGGCTTTTCGCCGATCTCCATACCGAACTCCCAGTTGGCAGCTTCCGCTTCCTGAGAAGCAAAGCTTTCCATGGTGAGAGCCTTGGCGCCCTTCTTGCCCGGGCAGATGTCGGCGCAGTTGCCGCAACCGAGGCAGTCGAGCGGGGATACCTGCATTCTGTAAGCCATGCCGGTCGCTTCCTTGCCCATCGCGGGGATGGTCGTGAAGCTTGCGGGAGCCTTTGCCTTCTCTTCCTCGGTGAGCAGGATCGGACGGATCGTTGCGTGCGGGCAGACGAAGGAACACTGGTTGCACTGGATGCAGTTTTCAGGATGCCACATGGGTACCTTGACGGCTACGCCGCGCTTCTCGTAAGCAGCGGTGCCGCTGGGGAAGGTGCCGTCTGCGATGTCCACGAAGGTGGAAACGGGCAGCTTGTCGCCTTCCTGACGGTTCATGGGTACGAGTACGTTTTCGATGAATTCGGGGACCTTCTTGGCCTTGGCGGGAGCGTCAACAGCATCCTTCCAGGCAGCGGGTACCTTGACTGCGTGGAATCCGGTGAGGCCGGCATCCACGGCGGCCCAATTCATCTTGACTACGTTTTCGCCCTTCCTGCCGTAGGTCTTCTCAATGGACTTCTTCAGATACTTTTCGGCATCTTCCACGGGGATGACCTTGGTGAGCGCGAAGAACGCGGACTGCATGATCATGTTGATGCGGTTGCCGAGGCCGATCTTGACGCCCAGGTCGGTCGCATCGATGGTGTAGAACTTGATCTTGTTCTTGGCGATGTACTGCTTCATGGCAGCGGGCAGATGCTCTTCGAGAGCCGCATCGTCCCAGGTGCAGTTGAGCAGGAAAGTGCCGCCCTTCTTCAGACCGGCCAGAACATCGTATGCGTGAACGTAGGATTCGTTGTGGCAAGCGACGAAGTCTGCTTCGGTGATGAGGTAGGTGGACTTGATGGGGTTCTTACCGAATCTCAGGTGGGAAACGGTAATGCCGCCGGACTTCTTGGAGTCGTAGGAGAAGTAGCCCTGTGCATACATATCGGTGTTGTCGCCGATGATCTTGATGGCCTGCTTGTTGGCGCCGACGGTACCGTCGGAACCCAGACCCCAGAACTTGCAGCGGTAGGTGCCTTCGGGTTCGGTAGCGATGTTGACGGTCTTCAGGGAAGTGCCGTAAACGTCGTCTTCGATGCCGATGGTGAAGTTGTTCTTGGGCTTCTTTGCCTTCAGGTTATTGTAAACGGCAACGATCTGTCCCGGCGTGGTGTCCTTGGAACCTAAGCCGTAGCGGCCGCCGTAGATCTCGGGAGCGTTGTCTTCGGTGTAGTACATGGTCTTGAGGTCCATGTAGAGAGGATCGCCCATAGCGCCGGGTTCCTTGGTCCGGTCGAGAACGGCGATTCTCTTGACGGTCTTCGGCATGACCTTCTTGAGGTACTTCGGAGACCAAGGTCTGTACAGTCTGACCTTGATGAGACCGACCTTTTCGCCCTTAGCCAGCAGATGCGGCAGGGTCTCTTCGATCGCTTCGCAGACGGAGCCCATGGCAACGATGATATTTTCGGCATCGGGAGCGCCGACATAGTCGAAAGGCTGATACTTTCTGCCGATCTCCTTGCCGAGCTTCTTCATGTAATCGGCAACGATGTCGGGCAGTGCTTCGTAGTACTTATTGGCAGCTTCTCTGGCCTGGAAGAAGATATCCGGGTTCTGAGCGGTGCCGCGGATGCAGGGATGTTCGGGGTTGAGCGCTCTGTCTCTGAAGGCCTGAACGGCATCCATGTCGATCAGCTTGCGATAGACGTCGTAATCGACAACTTCGATCTTCTGAATTTCGTGAGAGGTTCTGAAACCGTCGAAGAAGTGCAGGAAAGGTACTCTGCCTTCGATGGCGGACAGGTGTGCGATCGCTGCCAGATCCATGACTTCCTGAACGGAGGAGGAGCACAGCAGGGCGAAACCGGTCTGGCGGCAAGCCATAACGTCGGAGTGATCGCCGAAGATGCACAGTGCGTGAGCAGCCAGGGTCCTTGCCGTAACGTGGAATACGCCGGGCAGGAGTTCGCCTGCGATCTTGTACATGTTGGGGATCATGAGGAGCAGGCCCTGGGATGCGGTATAGGTGGTGGTGAGAGCGCCGGCTGCGAGGGAGCCGTGAACGGTGCCGGATGCGCCGCCTTCGGACTGCATCTCGACTACGCGGACTTCCTGACCGAACAGGTTCTTTTCTCCATGCGCTGCCATGTCGTCCACGATCTCAGCCATCGGGGAGGACGGAGTGATGGGGAAAATTGCGGCAACGTCGGTGAACGCATAAGAGACATATGCGGCAGCGGCGTTGCCATCCATGGTTTTGAATTTCTTAGCCATGATTTCGTTTCTCCTTTACTTTTTATGAGTAAGTGTTACTGAAACAATAGAAAATACTGTGTGCAAGAGCACACCCTGATAATTATATAACAAACCAACAAAAATACAACAGCAGAAGACATTTCTGCTGTTGTTTTCTAGAATTTTTTGTGAGCCAGGGAACGATCCTTCTTCTCAAGATAACTCAGCGTGTACAGTGCGATAAACGAGATCAGGATATTTACCAGCACCCACCTGTACGCCATGGCATCGTTCCCTTCCCTCCACAGCTGATAGACTGTGGTGGAGATGGTGGCGGTGCGGCCGGGGGTGTAGCCGGAGATCATGGATGTGGCGCCATACTCTCCGAGCCCTCTGGCAAAGGCCAGCACGAAACCGGCCAGCACCCCTTTTCTGCAGCAGGGCAGCATGATGTGCCAGAACACCTGTCTCCGGGTCAGGCCCAGGCTGTAGCCTGCATCGGCCAGCCCGTGGTCGAAGCTCTCGAAGGCGCCGCGCGCCGTGCGGTACATCAGGGGGAATGTGACCACGGCAACAGCCAGAATGCTGGCAGGCCAGGTCATGACGAGACGAATGCCGAAGTGCTCCAAAAGGAAGGCGCCCAGAGGACGCTTCGGGCTGAAGGTCATCAGCAGGAAGAAGCCGACCACGGTAGGCGGCAGCACCAGGGGGAGCGTAAGCACGCAGTCGATGATGGCCTTCAGCCAGGGCCGCACATTGCGCAGTCCATAGGCTGCACCGATCCCTACGAAGAACGTGAGGACCGATGCGATAAGGGAGATCCGTATGGAGTTGAGGAGCGGAAACCAATCCATTTTTCTGTATTATTCCACAACGGTAAAGCCCGCAGCTTCGAAGACACCTTTGGCGGTCAGATCCTGCAGGAACGTCATAAAGCGCTCCGCTTGCTCGGCATGTTCCGTGTTTGCCAGAATTGCTGCCGGATAGATGACCGGGCTGTGGCTGCCTTCCGGCGGGAACGCCACGACTTCCAGCCCCGCCGCCGCAGCGTCGGTGCCGTATACGATGCCGCAGTCCACGGCACCCTCTTTTACCTGGCTCACCACGTCCTTGACGTTCGTGCCGAAGGTGATCTTCTTTTCGGCATTCAGACTGTCCCAGAGGCCCATATAGGTAAGGATCTCCTCGGAATACTGGCCGACGGGAACGTCGGCGTTGCCCAGCGCGATCAGGGAGAGCTTATCGGTGCCGAGATTCTCGAAACCGCCGATCCCTGCGGGATCGTCCTCCGGGACGACCAGTGCCACCTTGTTTTCCAGCAGATCCACCCGCGATGCAGCGTCGATCAGCCCCAGTTCCTCCAGTTGATTCATCTGCTTTTGGGCGGCAGAGATAAAGATGTCGCAGACGGCACCCTCCTCGATCTGGGTCTTCAGCATGCCGGAAGAATCGAAGGTGAACACCAGTTCCACGTCCGGTTCGATCATCTCGCTCCAGGTCTTCTCCAGCTCGGTGAGCGTCTCCTGCATGGACGCTGCTGCAAAGATATGCAGCGTGCAGGGATCGACTTCAAACACCATGCCGTCGCCGTCCAGCACCTGCGGCTTGCAGGCTGTCATGGCGAAGAGCATTGTCAGCGCGAGCAAAAAGCATAAAAACTTTTTCATCTGTTTTTCTCCTTCACCAAAGGCTCATTGTTCCGGAGCGGCGCAGTTTGTCGCGGCGCCGGTCAGGATCTCGATGCCGTGGGTCAGCGCAGGCGTGACCGCCTCCAGATTCTCCCGGACCGCCTTCGGACTGCCGGGCAGGTTGATGATGAGGGTGCGCTTGCGGATGGCAGCGGTGCCTCGCGACAGCATGCCCCGGGGCGTGATCCGCATCGAATAGGCCCGCATGGCCTCCGGGATGCCGGGAACGGACTTTTCGGCGATGTCCATGGTGGCCTCCGGCGTGTTGTCCCGGGGAGAGAAGCCCGTGCCGCCGGTCGTGAGGACCAGCTGCGCCCTGCCCTCGTCCGCGATCTCGGCGAGCAGCTTCGCCAGGCCTTCCCGGTCGTCGGAAACGAGGTGGGTCTCGCCGACGAGATAGCCCAGTTTCTGCATTTCCTCGACGATGACGGGGCCGGCTTTATCCTCCCGTTTGCCTGCCGCGCCGGAGTCGGATACGGTGACCACCGCCACGGTGGGCAGGATGCCGAAGGCATCGCCGGGACGGATCGTGCCGCCCTGCTCCACGACGGCAAACACGCCTTCCCGGGGCATGATGCAGTCGCCGGTGAGACGCCGGATCTCGCAGTCGGCGTGGCATTCTTTGCCGATCTGGGTCATGCGGAGCACCGCATCGCCGCAGCGGAAGCGGATGCCGATGGGCAGCTTCGCGAAATCGATGCCCTCGACCATGATGTTCTCGGCAAAATCGCCGGGTTCCAGTTCTTTATGACCAGCCGCCAGAAAGCGCGTCCGGGCTTCTTCGTACTTTTCGTAGCTCAACAGACTGACAGCCCGCTGCCAGTTCCCGGCGTGGGCATCGCCTTCGATGCCCCAGTCTTTGACGAGCTTTGCTTCTTCGATTGGGTGTTTTTTCGTACCCCGCACCTCGCTGATGCAGAGGGATCGTATGGTTGGCATGTTATCCTCCGATTTGGGACATCAATCTGTCCTCTTCAGTTTTTTGCAGACCGAACAGATGATGCTCGGGTTTGCTTTGGATGCAGAGGACGATCGCGTCCTTGATATCCTGCTGCGTTCCGCCTTTCCTCAGGATCTCTTTTACATCTTCCCCTGCCGGGAAGGCCAGGCAGCTCTTTAACTTGCCGTCCGCGGTTAAGCGGATGCGGTTGCAGTCTTCGCAGAAGCGGTGGGATACGGCGGAGATGAAGCCGATATCGGACTGAAAACCGGAAAAACGGACGTATTCGGCAGGTCCGGCGATCGAATGCGCCCCTTCGACGGACTCCGGTTCGCCGAACGTATTCTGAAAGAGTTCCAGCAACTCTTTCTTTGCAATTCCCTGCAGCGCCGCGCCCATGCCGATGGGCATCAGCTCGATAAAGCGCACCGATGCGCGGGTATCCCGGGCGATAGTCGCCAGTTTCAGCAACTGATCTTCCCGTCCTGCCGTCGGCACACAGTTCACCTTTACGCGAAGATCCGGCGCATCCAGCGCGGCCAGAAGACCTTCCCTGGCCGGATCAAACAGATCGCGGCCGGTAAAGGCGCGGTAAGACGCGCGATCCATGGCGTTCAGGCTGATGTTGACCCCATCCAGCCCAGCCCCCAACAGATCCGGCAGCTGATCTTTCAGCAGCACGGCGTTGGTCGTGAGAACTACGGTCTCGATGCCCGGGATCTCCTTCAGCAGAGCGACCAGGCGGTGCAGATGCGGACGCACCAGGGGCTCTCCGCCGGTCAGACGGATCTTGCGGACGCCCAGTTTTGCCGCTTCCGCGGCCACTGCCGCGATCTCCTCGTAGCTGAGGATGTCTTCGTGCCGCATCAGGTCGACGCCCCCTTCGGGCATGCAGTGGATGCAGCGCAGGTTGCAGCGGTCCGTCACCGAGATGCGCAGATATTCGATTGTGCGTCCGTAGTTATCTCTCATGAAGCATCTTTTCCAGCATGGCGGCAACTTCCTGCGGATCGCGCCATTCGCCGGCTTTTAAAAACAATTTCGGGTAGGATGACCCTTTCAACCCTTCAATGAGGATGAGATCCGCCTCCGGGAAGGCTTCGAAGAGCTGCGTTTCGTCCACCGGTTGCCGCTTGACCAGCATAAACTTTTCGCCGTCGAACACCGCAGTCCCCATGGCGCCGGCATCGAAAAAACGCCGGGTGTCGGTGCCAGGCACGTCGGGTGCGAAGGAATGGCCGTCGTGCTTGACGACCGCAATCGAATAACCGCGGGCGGTCAGGATGGGAAGAACCGCCTCGATGAGCGTGGTCTTGCCGCTGTTTTTTTCTCCGGAGACCGCAAAGATCAGGGGTTTTCCAAAGGCGCTCACAGTTTCGTCCCTTCCCTTCCGAAGAAGAAATCGCCGGACTTGCCGCCGCTTTTCCGCACCAGGTGAACATCTCCGATCACCATCTCCTTGGAGACGGCTTTGCACATGTCGTAGATGGTAAGGAGCGCAGCGGAAACGCCGGTGAGCGCCTCCATCTCCACGCCGGTCTTGCCTTCCGTTTTTACGGTGCAGACCGCCCGGATCGCTGTTTTTTCCTCCAGGATCTCGAGATCCACGGAAGCCTTTGTGATGGGAAGCGGATGGCACAGCGGAATGATGTCCGAAGTCTTTTTGCAGGCCATGATGCCCGCGATGCGGGCGGCTGCCAGGACATCGCCCTTGGGCAGCGCATCGTCCTGCAGCAGCCGGAGGATCTCAGCGCCTACATAGATCGTGCCTTCCGCTTTCGCTTCCCTCGCCGTGACCGCTTTCCCGGACACGTCCACCATGATGGCTTCTCCGTTTTCGTTGATGTGCGTCAGTTTTTCCATATCTTCAGATCCTATAAACTTTGAGTTTTGTTCCGGCAGGGGTTGGACCGCCACAAGCCGGTAATTCAGCCAGACAGTTGCAGCCGGCCATGGTCAGAAGCTGACCGCTGGAGTGACCGGAAGGCACGGTCAGGATGCCGTTTTCCAGTTTCGCCCGCAGATACCGAGGCACCGGGCTTCCCTTCGGGAAAGCTTCCGCCAGAACACCTTCTGTCTCCTGCGGTTCCAGCGAAGGATCGCCGGATAACTTCGCCAGCAGAGGCCGGGCAAACAGTTCGAAGGTCGCCGCAGCCGCATAGGGATTGCCGGACAGACAGAGGATCTGCGAGCCGTCCTTTCCTGCCAGCATGATAGGTGAACCGGGCTTCAGCCGGACACCGGCGAACCGCACCGCAGCGCCCAGTTCCGCCAGGATAATCGGCAGATAGTCCGCATCGCCCACCGACACGCCGCCGGTGGTCAGAACGAGATCGTAAGCACCGATCTGTTTTTGCAGTTCCGTCGCAAGAAGCGCCGGGTCGTCCGGGCAGAAAGAGGTATCCGCTTCAAAACCCAGCTGCTTTAAGCGGTTTTTCAGATAGACGGAGTTCGAGTCGTAGATCTTGCCGGCTTGCAGGGGGCTGCCTGGGGCAGCGATCTCGCTGCCGGTGGCCAGAATGGCCACCCGCGGCCGCCGGCTGGCGCGCAGCGCCGCGAAGCCGGCGGCCGCCAGGCAGCCTGCCGTCGCCGCGTCGATCTTCTGCCCAACCTTGCAGAGCACAGTTCCCTTCGCGAAATCATCGCCTGCAAAGACGTAATTCTGGAAGTGTCCCACTGCTTTATAGATCTGTACAGCATCGTCCCCATCAAAGCCACATGCCGCTTCATACGCTGCATCTTCGATTCCGACCACAGCGTCGCAATCCGCAGGGATCCTCCCGCCCGTCATGATGCGCACGCACTCGCCGGGCCCCACAGCGAACTCGGTTCCGCAGCCGGCAGGTACATACCCCACCTGCTTTAGCCGGGCAGGTCTTTCCCGGCCCGCCCCTTTCACGTCTTCGCTGTGAAATGCAAAGCCATCTAGCGGAGAACGGGGAAACGGCGGCTGATCGATGGGCGAAACCAAATCTTCCGCCGCGATCCGGCCGACACAATCGTACACGCTCACCGTTTCCGTTCCGCCCAAAGGATCTGTCTGCGCGATGATGCGCAGCGCTTCTTTTACAGAGATCATCCCTTCTACCAGCCTTTCCCGAAGCTGCAGTCTGGGAAACGGCATTCCTTACATCCCAGGCAAAGCCCGCCGTAACCCAGTTCCGCGATATCCGCCTTCGAGATCTCCACGCCTGCCAGCACGCGGGGCAGCACGATATCGAAGATCGTAGCCTTGTGATACATCACGCAGCCCGGCAGTCCCAGAATGGGCACGCCGTCTTCGAAATAGCCAAGGCACAGCATGGCGCCGGGCAGCGCCGCGCCGCCGTAGGTGACGATCCTCGCGCCGCTCTGCATGATAGCCCCCGGCGTTTTGTCGTCCGGATCTACGCTCATGCCGCCGGTGCAAAGGATCAGATCGGCGCCTGCCGCTCTTGCTTCTGCAATCGCCTTCAGGATCGTATCCGTATCGTCTACGCATTTCGTGCGGTAGATCGTCTCCACCCCGAAAGCCGCCAGTTTCTTTTCCACGACGGGGCCGAATTTGTCTTCGATCAAACCCTTCGCTACTTCGCTGCCGGTCACGATCACGGCGCAGGTCTTTACCGTAAAAGGCACGACCCGCAGCAGCGGCTGGGGACCCACCAGCTCCGCCGCTTTATCCAGCTTTTCCGCTTCGATCACCAGGGGGATCACCCGCATACCGGCCAGTTTGTCGTCTTTTTTGACCGCCACGTTTCCCATGCGGGTCGCGATCATCAGTTGGTCCTGGCCGTTCACCAGGCGGAGGCGGTCTCTATCCACCAGAAACAGGCCATCGCAGTCCGCCTTCACCTCGATCTTGCCCTCTTTCGTCCCTGAGCGGGTCATGTTCGGTCCGAAACACAGCGCCAGCAGCCGCTCCGCCGCTTCGTCCTCGTGGAGCCAACCCTCCGGCTTTTCGAACACGTACAGATTCTCCTTGCCCATGGACAGCAGCACCGGAATGTCCTCTTCCGTTACGATATGCCCTTTGCGGAACCGCGCGTCCTTGGTGACCCCGGGAATGATCTGGGTCATGTCGTGGCACAAGACGGTGCCGACCGCGTCCTCTGTTCTGATGAGTTTCATGCTGTTTCTCCTATACAAAATGCCCTGCCTCCGTAAAGGAAGCAGGGCGATCATACCAAAACCGGCGGCCCGAAAGCCGCTTGCTGCTGCATCCTTTTCAATGAGGAAGGCCCTGCGGTTTCCCGCCAGGACCCCGGAGGGGAAAGTCCCCTCGGCCTGCCGTCCTTAGCGTTCTGCCTTAGGCGCAGCAGGCTCGGAAGCCGTTGTTCTGTTACCGTTCATTTTACACGGATGCAAAAGGGTTTTCAACACCCCTCGTCAAACATGCAGCTGGGTCTCATATTATGTTGTCAGAACGGTCCCGGGCGGGATGGAATGAGTCAGCCAGACGCTGCCGCCGATGACACAGCCGTCTCCCACCTTCGTATCGCCGCCCAGTACGGTGGCACCGGCGTAGATCACCACGTCGTTTCCGATGTCCGGATGGCGCTTGATGCCCTTCACCAGACTGCCGTCGTCCGCGACTTTAAAGCTCTTCGCCCCTAAAGTCAATAGACGACGATCGCCCGGAAGACCGATATAATTTGGTTCCATATGGATTTCCTCAGATTACGTTAAAAATACCCTTCCGTGGACAGGTAGCGGTCTCCGGTATCGGGCAGGATGACCACGATGTTCTTGCCGGCGTTCTCCGGACGCTTTGCCAGCTGTATCGCAGCAGCGACCGCAGCGCCGGCAGAGATGCCCACCAGGACGCCCTCGTTTCTGCCGATGGCTGCACCCGCGGCATAGGCGTCCTCGTTCGAGATTGCGATGACCTCATCCAGCACGCTCAGGTCCAGCGTATCCGGTGCGAATCCGGCACCGATGCCCTGGATCTTATGGGGACCTGCTTTGCCTTCGGAGATAAACGGAGATGCGGCAGGTTCCACGCCTACGACCTTTACCGCCGGGTTCTGCTCCTTCAGATACTTGCCTGTACCGGAGACCGTGCCGCCGGTGCCGAAGCTCGCCACGAAGATGTCCACCTGGCCGTCCGTGTCCTTCCAGATCTCCGGACCCGTCGTTTCGTAATGCGCCTTCGGATTGGAGGGGTTGACGAACTGACCCGCTAGCACGGCGCCCGGGATCTCCTTCAGCAGTTCATCCGCTTTGGCGATAGCGCCTTTCATGCCCTTCGCTCCTTCCGTCAGCACCAGCTCCGCACCGTAGGCTGCCACGATCTTGCGGCGTTCCACGGACATGGAATCCGGCATTACCAGGATGAGTTTATAGCCCTTTGCGGCAGCGACCGCAGCCAGGCCGATGCCGGTGTTGCCCGAAGTGGGTTCTATGATGGTGTCGCCGGGCTTCAGTTTGCCGGCGGCTTCGTAATCCGCGATGATCGCCCGGGCGATGCGGTCCTTTACGCTGCCCGCCGGATTCAGATATTCCAGTTTTCCGTAGATCTTTGCGGTCAGTCCTTCCTTTTCTTCCGTATGGACCAGTTCCAGCAGCGGGGTGCCGCCGATCAGCTGTTCTGCCGATGTGTAGATGTTAGACATGCTTTTTTGCCTCCTTTTTCCGGTAAAATAAAAAAGCGCAGGCCATTCCTGGCCCGCGCCGCATGCAAAGAAGAAAAACTTGCTCAGATGAAGCAGGAGCCACGGAAAATGCCAGCACAAATACAGCACATGCATACCATGCGCGCTGCGGTTTCCATCATGCTCCTGTGTTCGATTCTGATCTTGTTCATGGCAGTATTTTATTCCTACTTACCTACCATGTCAATAGGTTGTATAAAAAAATGCACCCACGCCTAAATCCATTTATGGTATGATGGTGCCATGGCAAGAATCGAACTGACCGCCACAGCTACCTTCGGGCTGGAGGCTGTCGTAAAACGAGAGATCGAAGGACTCGGATACGCCGTTACCGGATCGCAGGACGGCCGTATCTCCTATATGGCCGACGAGCGGGGCATCGTCCGCTCTAACCTTTGGCTGCGCAGCGCAGACCGCGTCTATGTAAAGCTGGCGGAATTCGAGGCGAAGACCTTCGAAGAGCTGTTCCAGAACGTCGCCGGCATCCCCTGGGAGGAGTGGATCCCCTACGAAGGCAAGTTCACCGTCGTGGGAACCTCCGTCAAATCCCAGCTGCATTCCGTGCCCGGGTGTCAGTCCATTACGAAGAAGGCGATCGTGATCCGGCTGCAGCAGACCTATGGCAAGGTCACCTTTCCGGAGACAGGCGCCGCCTATACAGTGCGTTTTCTGTTCCAGAAAGACGTGTGCACCATCCTGATGGATACGTCCGGTGCGGGCCTGCACAAGAGAGGCTACCGCGTGATGGACGTCGCAGCGCCCATCAAGGAGACCCTGGCAGCCGCCATGGTATCGCTGTCGTTCTTCAAACCGGGACGCGTGATGGCAGACCCCTTCTGCGGATCCGGCACCGTGGTCATCGAAGCGGCCATGCAGGCGAGAAACATCGCCCCGGGTCTTTCCCGGAAATTCGCGTCTGAAGACTGGGACTTCATCCCCAAGGAGATCTGGAAGGAGGAGCGCAGAAAGGCATTCGCCGCCATGCGCACCGACGAGGAGCTGGAAGGCACGAAGATCTACGCTTCCGACATCGATCCCAAAGCGGTAAAAGCCGCGAAGGAGAACGCGCTGGAAGCAGGCGTGGACGACCTCATCGAGTTTTCCGTCATGCCCTTCTCCCGCTTCATTGCCCAGCCGGATCTTCCCGAAAAGGGCATGATCGTTACCAATCCTCCCTACGGGCAGCGCATCGGCGAGCAGAAACAGCTGGACAGCATCTACCGGGATCTGAAGACCTTTACGGAACTCGCTCCCACCTGGTCCGTCTTCCTCATTACGGCGGACAAGACCTTCGAGGCCAAATTCGGCCGCCCGGCGGACCGCCGCCGCAAGCTCTACAACGGCCGCATCGAGACCTGCTATTACCAGATCCACGGAAAGAAATAGCGGCGCCTTTTCGGGCACCGCAGGAGGTATCGCATCATGGGATTTTTCAGCAATCTGTTCCGCCGGGGCAGCGAAGAACCGGAGCAGCCCCAGCTGACCATCGAAGAACTCATCGAAAAACTGAACTACTGTAAGGAACACGATCTGCCGGTTCAGCACCGGATCCACGGCGATCTGCGGGTCACCCGCGTCGAAAAAGAGCGATTTTTCGCGGATTCCGATATCCGTACGGATCTGATGTTCCCCTATAAATATTTCTCCGACGGACTGCTTACGCTGCCGCCGGAGGTGTTATAACCGATAAAAAAGGAGGGTTATAGGACAAAATGTGTTGGTGACTAGTTCCACAATTCGGGGAACTTAGAGGATCGATGAAACTCTTCCCAGACCACTGCATCGCCCCAGTTAGGGATCGACTTCTCCAGTTTTCCTCTTGC
>Ga0256405_10004250_pt1 | contig 27272 bp, 27 predicted proteins | sample RumenRJG_02DNA_FD_189096 | JGI IMG/M metagenome (GOLD analysis project Ga0256405, IMG submission 189096) | Bovine rumen microbial communities from Lethbridge, Alberta, Canada - RJG_02 | ecosystem: Host-associated > Mammals > Digestive system > Stomach > Rumen | place: Canada: Alberta... | reverse complement strand
GTCGACGATTCCGGTGTTGTAGTACTCGCTGTCAGGCTCGAGCATAGTCACCAGCACCGCGTATTCGCAGCTCTTCTCGTTCCTATCCTTGTCCAGCTCCTTGAAGAAGTCCTCGTTCTTGTGCTTGGTAGCGGTGGTGTCGGCCTCGTTCTTCATCTCGAACATGATGCTGACTACCTCGGTACCATCGTCGTCGAGCTCTCTGAAGATGAAGTCGCCCTTGGATCCGGTGCGGGCATCATTGTCCTTTTCGAAATAGGCATTCTGGAATCCTGTGGCTCTCAGCTTGTTGAACTCCTCCTCGCAGAACCTCTCCAGGGACTCGCCGATCATCTTGGTGGACTGGCGGGCCTTGTAATCCTTGTAGAACTCCACTTCCCTGTCCTTGGCCTCCATATCTCTTCTGAATTGATCCTGCAAGGATTGTTTCTCCGAATCGTTTTTAGCTTGGTTGATCTCAATAGTTGCGTTGAGATTTGCAATAGTTTCATTCTTCTGGGTAATCTCTTTTTCTTTCTCAGAAACTGCTTCCGTGACGGCAAGCTTCTTCTCGGAATCGAACTGCGCTATCTTGCGGGTGAGCTCGCCGATCTCCTGGTCCTTCTTGGCGAGGGTCTCCTGGATGGCGATGGTCTTCTGGGACTCCGCATCCTGGAGCTTGGCCTTCAGTCTCTCGATCTCCATCTCCTTCTGGGAAATGACTTCATTCAGGTCCTTCGAGGCCTCCAGCTTAGCGATGTTCACCGCCTTCTCCTTGTCCTCGTTCATCAGTTCCTGACGCTCGTTGAGAGCCTTGTAGAACTCCTTGTCGCGGACCTGTTTGACGATGTTCTCGTAGTTCATCTCGTCGATGGTGAACACTTTCTTGCAGTGGGGGCAGACAATCTCTTCCATGATACCTCTCCAGATTATTGATGACTGTATGGTAACAGTTTTCTCGGTATATAGGGGCTAGGATGTTAAAATAAGACACCGCGATACCCCCGTCATGTTGGGTATAACCTGCCCCTATTGCGGCAAGAATTTCGATTACATGGGAGACAGACAGACAGTCTTCTGCGTCAGCTGCGGAAAGAAGCTCAGGGTCACCATCCAGGTCACGGGTGCCGACGACCCCTCGGTCTCCGCTCCGGCCACGGCGTCGGACTCCCGCGGCACAGTGTACACCGAATCCGCAGGAAATTACGGGGGATACATGCGCGCCGCCAACGAGACCACAGTTCAAGTCCGTCTCCCGGACATGCCCATCCCCACCAAATCGAAGTTCGGCTGCTTCATTGTGAAATGGGACGGCAAGACCCTCGGACAGTTCGGATGCGGAGCCAGTGTGAACGTGGTCACCGATACCGCCATGCATACCCTGGAGATCGTGCAGAAGAACGAGAGCTTCAACCCCCTGAAGTTCTGGAAAGTGTTCGACGTCAACCCCTCGGTCACGCCGGTCATACAGATCGTGCAGGACGGCAAGCAGTTCCTGATGTGATCCAAAAGTGTTAGGCACATGAAGGTGGACATCGCATCCGCAAACGGGTTTACCGCATCGCTCCTCAACCCTGCTAACCCATAAACGTCAGTAGTTCAAGGTAAGGCTGCTCCCGTCAGGGCCTGACCCGTTCCCCCCGATTGGTGCCGCCCGATGCTCCCTCCGGAACAACGCTCGGCATACTCCGACTCTACAGGACAAAGTCTCATTGTCGCTACGCGGGCCCGCCGTTTCAGCTCTGCCGCCCCCCACTGTCACCCCTGCTATGACGTTTGCAGGTGTAGGGCACGCCAAGCTCCCCGGCCAAGCCTAACATCAACGGGTATTGCTAGCAACAATTAAAACTATTGCATCTTGCGGTTATCTTCGAATCTTCGCTATCAGCACATACCCAGACATCGGAAATCGTAAGACATTGTCCTACGGCGTAAGCCATTGTCTTACACGCCTGTTTACTAAAAAAATAAATTTGGGAAGCAGATTCGGACGCAGATGTCAGACAAAGCACTCGAACTCAAGAACGTTTCCGTCGTCCGCGAGGGACGCAGGATTCTGGACCGCGTTTCCCTCAATATCGATGCAGGAGAGAACGTGGCCATCATCGGTCTCAACGGATCAGGCAAGACCACCCTCTTGAAACTTCTGAGGGGCGACGTATACCCTTATGACGACGACGAGTGCGAACACTACATCAGGTTATTCGGTCAGGAGAGGTGGAACATCTTCGAGCTCAGGGGTATGATGGGGGTTGTCTCCATGGACCTGCAGGCTAAGTTCTCTTCCACCACCACCGTCCGCGAGGTGATCGGCTCCGGTTTCTTCGGCAGCCTCGATGTCTTCCGCGACAGGACCGTCACCGAGCCCATGGAAGAGCTCATCCGCCTCCGCGCCGAGGAGATGGGTATCGAGAACCTCCTTACCCGTGAGATCGACGGTCTCTCGCTCGGAGAGATGAGAAGGACCCTCATCGCACGCGCCCTTGTCACCGATCCCAAGATCCTGGTCCTCGACGAGCCCATGACCGGTCTCGACATCGTCATGAAGTCCAAGTTCAGGAGGATGTTCGACATCCTCATCGACAGCGGTGTATGCATCATAATGATCACCCACGAGCTCACCGACATCCCCAAGAAGATCGACCGCGTGGTCATGATACGCGACGGAAAGATCTACGCAGACGGGAAGAAGTCGGAACTGCTCAACGATAAGGACGTGTCCGCCCTTTACGGGGAGAACATCGTCGTGGAGAGCACCGACGGCATCTACCGCATGCACATGGTCTGACAAAACCTGGTTCTGCACAGGTTTACTCGATATTTTTGTAATTTACTAGGTATTATTTTGGAAAAAATACCTAGTAATCCTCTTTCGTCCATAATTCAATTGCACACAATTAAATAGTGTACAATCTATCTATATCCAACAGCACAAAGGTGTAACAATGGACATCTACGGATTCGAAGTCAAAGCAATGAACGGGACCATGGTCCCTCTCTCCGACTACAAAGGAAAGGTCATGCTCGTCGTGAACACCGCCACCGGATGCGGATTCACCCCCCAGTACGAGGACCTTCAGAAGATCTACGACGAGTTCAAGGACAAAGGACTCGAGATCCTCGACTTCCCCTGCAACCAGTTCAGGGAGCAGGCGCCCGGCTCCGACGAGGAGATTCACACCTTCTGCAAGGGACGCTTCGGCATCACCTTCCCCCAGTTCTCCAAGATCGACGTGATCGGCGAGAACGCAGACCCCCTCTTCAAGTACCTTTCCGAGAACACCAAGTTCGAGGGATTCGGAAAGGGCCTCAAAGTCAAGCTCCTGTCCGCCGCCGTAAAGAGCGTCGACAAGGACTACAAGGACAACAGCAACGTCAAGTGGAACTTCACCAAGTTCCTGATCGGACGCGACGGAAACATCATCGCCCGTTTCGAGCCCACCGTGGGCATGGAAGAAGTCAGGGCGGCAGTCGCCAAAGCCGTCGAGTGATCAGATGGGAACGGAAGAGAGATACGAGTGTCTGAAGCTGGAGAACCAGCTCTGCTTCCCCCTCTACGCCTGCGCAAAGGAGGTCGTGAGGAGGTACAGGCCGCTCCTCGATGAACTGGGAATCACATATACCCAGTACATCACTATGATGGCCCTGTGGGAGCACCGTTCGATGTCCGTGAAGGACATCGGCGAGATACTCTGTCTCGATTCCGGCACCCTGACCCCTCTCCTCAAAAAGCTCGAGGAGAAGGGGTACATCGTCCGCAGACGCGATGATAACGACGAGAGGATCCTCGTCGCATCAGTCACCGAAGAAGGCCTTGCCCTCAGGGACAAAGCAGTGAACATTCCGCGCGAAATCGCCTCCTGCATCCCGCTTCAAGCAAAGGATGCTATCGAACTTGCACGCATCCTCAATGAACTCAAGAAGAACCTCTCAACGAACAGCGAATGAGGCGCATTTTGCCTTTTATATATAAATTATACTCAGCTGGACAATACCCGTTTAATTGAGTGCCAGCTACCAGGTATTTAACATTCTCGATATATAAAGAATCGACAGATGTGTAACCGAAGAAAATGTTGTCGGAGACAATAAAAATATATACGAGGACAATAAAATAACTGTATTATTTTGCTATTGAATCAGACTTCATTATAAAGCTTTCTACAAATGCTATATATTATACCCCGAAATAGAGCAACAACTCGAGTGACCTATATGTTTACATATGGTCCCTCATGAGGTAGTTCAACATGTCAGAAGAAGCAAACACGACAGCCGGTGTGACCAACGAGTTGGTCAGAAGCATCGACTGGAAACAGGGACTCATCATCGCCATGGGTATCCCGATTCTCATCGTACCTTCGCTGTGCGATCTGTCGGTAACCCTCTGGTCGATGAGCATCATCATTTGGGTATTGTCAGTCCTTTCCGGTTTCCTTCTCAACATCCCCCTCGGAGAGATGTGCGCAACCTTCGGTGTCGCCGGAATCGGCGGTTCGATTCAGTACGTCTACAAGGATGACGAGAAATACGCAGGAAAGAAAGTCAACAAAGGACGTCTGATCGGTTCGCTGGGAGCCTGGGCATATTTCGCAACCTGGGTACCGGTCATCCCGATCTTCACCATCATGACCGGTGTCTACATCAACGATTACTTCGGTCTGAACCTTACCGGCTTTACTGCCACACTGTACTACCTCGCACTCGGTTTCCTCATCTATCTGTTCATCATCATTTCTGGAAGGAAGGGACTCGAGGGCGGAGCGAAGATCCAGCTGATCCTCGCCGCAATTACCATCATCCCTATCCTGGTTATCTGTATCGTTCCCCTCTTCAACGGAACCTTCCACCTCGATATCATCACCAAAGAGCTGCTGCCTATGGATCACGTATTCAGCGACAGCACCCACAGCGATGCATGGGTCTGGAACGGTAACAACATCCTGATGATTCTCGGATGCTTCACTGTCGCACAGTGGAGTGCTGTCGGATGGGAATCCGCAGCAACCTACGGAGCAGAATACAAGGAGCCCTCCAGGGATGTCCCCAAGGCACTCATCGCCTGCGGACTGATGTGTCTGTTCATGTACTTCGTTATCGCGTTCTGCATGTACGGAGCACTCGGAATTGACAAGATTTACGATGCTGGAGCTGCCACCCTGATTCCCGTCTCCGAAGCTGACTTCGGACAGGCAGCAGGTGCCATTGCAGTGGTCCTCCTCATCGCAGGAATGGTCATGATCATCCAGACCGCTTTCCTCGGAACCGCCAGGACCATCCAGATCATGGCAAAGGAAGGAAACTTCCCCTACATGTTCTCCCTTACCAACAAGTACGGTGTGCCCATCTACGCCATGCTGTTCGAGGCCTTCATCGGTTTCGTCATCATCCTCGCAGGCATCACCGCCTCCCAGATTCTCGCTGTATCCGCACTCGGATTCGCAATTGCTCTCGGAATGTGCATGCTCGCATTCATCAAGAGCAGGCACGACCCCCGCTTCAAGGATGTCGAGAGGGTCTACAGGGCACCCAAATGGGCATTGCCCGGAGCTTACTTCATGGCGATCTTCGAGTTCTTCTTCATGATCCCCGGACTTCTGTACTATGTATACGAGTACATGGGATTCGGATACTGCATCATCGGAATCGGAGCCACCCTCCTGTACGTCCCCGCCTGGATCTTCATCCAGTGGTGGAACTGCCAGATGCACCCCGAGGTCACCCCCGGAGTCAACTTCGAGAAGGAGAAGAACCCCCAGCCCAAGCTCATGAGCGCCTTCGCCATCGTCGGTGCAATCCTCGTCTTCTGCGCAGGTGTCTGCGGATGGGTCGACGGAATGCCCTTCGTCAGGGGATTCTCCCTCTTCAGCGCCAGCTGGGCAGACGGAATCTTCCAGTTCATCCCCCTCATCGTGATGATCCTCGGATTCCTTGTCCTTGCCGTCGAGGCTCTCAACTTCCTCAAGCCCGAGGGATCCAAGGCACTCACCATCGTCTGCCTGGTCCTCTCCGTCGTCGCACTCGTCCTCTCCGCAGTGTTCCTTACCTGGGATATCTTCGGAGGAGCAGTCGTCCTCGGACTCGGAGCCAAGGTCGGCCTCGCCGGTTCCATCATTGCCGTCATCTTCGCTGTCCTCCAGACCATGGGTGTCTACGGACACAACGTGAAGCTCGGCAAGCTCTCCGCAACCAAGGAGTGAAACTTTACACCGCCGGCTCTGCCGGCACCCCGCGGGGAATTCCCCCGCGGTACCTTTTCTTCAAAAACTCTCTCTGTGAACAACAGGTTATATCGGCGAAGCCTGATGACCCGAACATGGGAGAATCCGGTCCGGTATCCGCAGACAAACCGCAGGACAGCGTACGCTACTGTCTCGAATGCGGGGAAGCCATCGAACCGGGAGCGGATTTCTGCTATCGCTGCGGTTCCAAGAGGATCTTCCAGGTCGGCGATAACAACAGGTTGGTCCTGAAGAAGGGCGAATGCCCCTACTGCGGCCATATGAATGTCGAAGAGGCCAAGTTCTGTGCCTCATGCGGAAAACGCATCGGAGAGTTCGAATACACACCGGTGCGCCGCAGACCTCTGACGGGAAAGGACTATCTCATCATGGCCATCACCTTCCTGCCGGGAGCGTTCTTCATCTTCGGATTGGGCCACCTTGCATTGAAGAAGTACTCACGCGGACTCATGTTCCTGTGCATTTCCGCGGTTATGATCTATCTGCGCTACTTCACGATAGGCTCCGGCGGGTCAATCTACATATTCCTTGAGGTGATAGGGTTGCTCGTATACCTCAAACAGGCCATGGAGGTCCTGTCTGAGCTGATGGGAGGCAGCATATGAGTGCGGACGACTGGACGGAGAAATACAGGCCCCAGAGCCTGAAGGACATAGTGGGTAATCCCACCTCCGCCGAATCCATGCGCCAGTGGGCCCTCTCCTGGGAGAAGGGCATCCCCAAGTTCCGCGCCATGGTCCTCATAGGTACTCCCGGCATCGGGAAAACCTCGGCTGCCGAAGCACTGGCACGCGACATGGGCTGGGGCATCGTCGAGATGAATGCATCCGATCAGAGGACAGGTCCCGCTATCGAGAACATCGCCGGCAGGGCCGCCATCTTCAACAGCTTCGGCGACGACGGAAACTTCAAGAGCACCAAAGAGGGCGGGATGAAGCTCATCGTCCTCGACGAGGCGGACAGCCTCTACGGCAACGCAGACCGCGGAGCAATGCCCGCCATCATGGAGCTCGTCCGCCATTCCAAACAGCCTGTTATTCTCATCTGCAACGATTTCTACGGACTCTCCAAGAAAAGCTCCGCCATCAAGACTGAGACCTATCAGATTACATTCAGAAAACCGCAGACCGCTTCCATCGAGAAGGTCCTCATGAAGATCTGCGCCAAGGAGCACGCCCATGTGGAGGCTGACGCCATCCACATCATCGCGGAGAACGCGGACGGAGACCTCCGCGCCGCTGTCAGGGATCTGCAGTCCCTCGTTCTCGGATACGGGGATGTCACCGCCGAGATGGCCAAGGCCCTCGGTCAGAGGGAATCCCGCTCCGACATGTACGAGTTCATCGGCGCCCTCCTCAGGAAGCGCGATGCGGAGAAGGCGCGTCAGCTCCTGAGGGAATGCGATGTCGATCCCCCTACGGTGGAATTATGGATCGACGAGAACCTCCCCGCCCACTGTGCCAGCCGTTCGGATCTCGCAGCGGCGTATGACGCTCTCTCGAAGGCTGACGTACACCTCGGAAGGGTCAGCAAACGCATGTATTACGGCCTATGGAAGTATGCGAGCGACATGATGGTGGACGGCATCGTGAACAGCCTGAAGACACCCATTTCCGGCTTCGCAAGGGTGAATTTCCCAAACTATCTTTCGAAGATGTCCCGCACCCGCTCCTCGAGGCAGACCAGGAAGGACCTGGCGGACAAACTCTGCGTCATTACTCATACGTCAGCTAACAGAGTGCTCAATGAATCCATGGACTACTTCAGGACCATGTGCATCAACGATGTCGGATTCCGTGTGACCCTTGTCCGCGAAGCAGAGCTCGAAGCGGACGAACTCGCATTCCTGATGGGATGCAAGATCGACGATAAGCGCATCAAGACCGCGATGGATCTGGCACATCCGCCCGAGCCCAAGGAGAAGAAGACCTCCTCCCGTTCCAAGAAGGCCGCCGAACCCGCACCTGCGGCGAAACCCAAGGAGGCACCTGCCCCCGCTCCCGAACCCAAAACGGAGACCCCGGAGCCCAAACCCGAACCTAAACCCGTCGACCGCCGCCAGAAGAGCCTCTTCGATTTCTGAGGGTCGACATGGACGAGAATTACAAGGCTACGCTCATAAAACAGCAGTACCGCCTCTACAAGGACCATTCCGCCGTAAAACTGTGCGGATGGCTGAAGGAGAGCCTGGTCCACTGCAGGAACTGCTACAAACAGGATTTCTACGGGATCCAGAGCCACCGCTGCCTGCAGATGACTCCCTCCATCAACGAATGCACCCACATGTGCCCGTTCTGCTGGAGGATCATGGGCAAGGATTTCGAGGTAACAGATTGGGCAGAACCCAAGGAGATGCTGGACAATCTCATCGCCCAGCAGAGGCTCCTCATCTCGGGATTCAAAGGACATCCCGACTGCGACCTCGCCAAATTCGAGGAGGCCATGAACCCCAATCAGGTGGCCTGTTCCCTGGCAGGAGAACCGACCATCTATCCTTACCTTTCGGAATTCTTCAAGGAATGCCACTCCCGTGGCATGACCACCTTCCTGGTCACCAACGGTACCAATCCCGAGAAACTGGCCGAGATGGATACCCTCCCCCGCCAAATTTACGTAACCGTGGCCGCTCCCGACAAGAAGACCTATCTCGAAGCATGCAGGCCCAAGATAAGCGACGGGTGGGAGAGGCTCATGAAGACCCTCGAGCTGTTCCCCTCGCTGGAGACCAGGACTGTCGTCAGACACACGCTGGTAAAGAACCTGAACCTGAAGGATCCGGAAGGTTATGCGAAACTCGACAAGATAGCTGACCCGGACCTCATCGAACCCAAGGGCTACGTATTCGTCGGAGGCTCCCGCCAGAGACTCTCGGTGGACTGCATGCCCGAATGGGAACTCATGAACGACTTCTCTTCCCGGCTCGGGGACCTCATGGGCATGAAGATTCTGAAATCCAAGCAGGACAGCAGGGTGCTGCTCCTGGGACCCGAGGGCATGGAACTCGATGTGAGGAAGGCTTGGGAGAATGGTGTTCCCTCCTCCCCCCGCATCGACCGCATGAGAGAGGAAGGCCTGCTCTGAAAATCAGAGCAGGTAGTATTTTACGAGCAGTGCAATCCCGATAATGTGCAGGATCAGGAACAGGAAGTTCAGTTTGAATTTGGGCTTCTGGGTCTTGTGATGGAAGCGGTACATTCCGATGACCGCACCCCACGGGCCGAGGAATCCGAAGAAGAGCAGGGTGCTCTCCCTGGTCCTCCATTTGCCCTCGACCGCCTTGTACTTGTCATAGGCATAGGCGCACAGAGAGATCGCATTGATCACAAGGTAGATCAGGATGGCCAAGAGTGCTGTGTTCACGGCATCATCCTCTCGATGAACATGTCGACATCCTTGGAAAGGCCCGCCTCGTTCTTCTCACCGCGGATACTGAAGAATACCGCGTTGTTGATGTGGTACTCCTTGGCAATCTCGCTGCACTGCTTCTCGGCACGCTCTCCGGAGTACATACAGCTCACGAAAAGGACCACTTCCTTGTCGAGGAAGATGTCCTCATGGTCCTCCACGAACCTGGTAACGCGGCCGTAGGGGTTACCTGCATGCACGCCGGTCCCCATGATGATCCTGTCGTAGGTGCTTAAATCGATGTTAGTCTGGAGCTTGAGATCGAATATGTCCGCACCCAGCTTCTCGGCCAGGTACTTGGCGATCTTGCGGGTCTTCCCCGCGAATGAAGAATAAATGATGACTGTGCCTCCCAATGCTATCCCTTCTGTGTCGGAGAGCGATATGTATCACATAAAGTTTGCTTTATGTATAGTAAAAACATACACTCCCGCATTATGGCATACGAAACGACAGTCATTTCAACCGAGAGATGTCTGGAACTTCGCGGGAGATACGCCAAGGACCTGCTTTTCTTCACGAAAGCAGACATCTGCGGTATCTGTGTTGAACTGCAGACCGCCGACCGCAATCACATGGAGATGTGGAACGACAACTTCTACGCCCCTTCCGACATGACCCGCTCGCATGCGAGGGTCATCTGCGTGAAGGACCCGGAGCAGCCCCTCCACGTGGATTTCGATCCCGCCACGTTCACAGCCATCCTCTACAATTTCGATTACTACGGATGGGTGAAGAGCATCGCCCTCGGCATATCTGGGTATATACTCGAAGCCGCCCACGACATCTATTCTGTTCACGGAGCGGCCATCAACTGCGACGGTACGGGGGTGGCTCTCATCGCCCCTTCCAAGACCGGCAAGACCACCCAGTCCTGGGGACTCCTCAGGCACGAGAACTCCCAGCTCATCTCAGACGACTGGTTCTTCGTCACCTTCGGCAGCGGCAGGCCTCTGATCAGAGGTTCGGAGAAGAACTGCTACATCGACGCCGACATCGGGGATGTCTGGGAACAGTACAAGCCCCTGGTGAAGAACGTTCAGTTCGACAACAAGGGCAGGGGAATCGCCAACGTCAGGTGGGTCGCCGGCAGGACCTCTGTGGTCCCCACCGCCACCCTGAGGTATGTTATTCTCCTGAAACGCGACTACGACGACCAGAACGTATGCCGCGAACTCACTCCCGACGAGGCTCTCGAATACCTCTCGCAGCACGACCTCTGCAACCCCCATCAGATCATCCGCGACGAGTTCAGGAACTCCCTCAGAAGAGGATTCCTCCGCAAGGTTTTCGCACAGTGCCAGACATTCATGGTCAACACCATCCGCTCTCCGCAGGAGACACAGGCGGAAATTTCCAAGATCATCGGAGGTGCCTGAATGGCTAACAGTCTCGACCGTTCCGACAGGGAAGCAGCCAAGAAGAAGACCGCAGCCGCCGAGGAACGCAGAAGGGTGAGGGAAGAGAAGAAGAACGACGTGCAGGAGAAGAAGACCCGCAAGTCCGCCCGTTCCAGGAACAAGAAGAAGAGCGCCGCCAGGTACGACACCAAATCCATGATGAAGACCATGGCAGTCTCGGTCTCCATCCTAGTGGCGGTGTTCCTTCTGCTCGAAGCGATTCTCCTCATCTGGAAAGCCATGAACTTCGCTCCCGGCGATACGAGCTACACCAACAACGACAATTACTGGCATCTGCTCAACATCGCGGACACCTGTATCGGTTTCCTCGTAGGTATCCTTGCCATGGATGTCCTGAACTACTTCGAAAGGGGTCAGAAGGCAAGAAGGGACGAGGAGAGGGCCATCATCAGGCACAACAGGATTGTCAAGCCCGCCATCGATATGTACCTCGCCAGGAAGAACAGTCTCATCACCCCCGCGGGTGAGGACTTCAAACCCTTCCAGATCGTCACCAACGCCACTCCCAGGGACCTCAAGGACCTGTACGGACCGTCGCCGATCAACACCGACTCCAAGAGGATGAAGATCGCCACCTTCGAATATTACACCAAGAAGCTGAACGTGGCCTTCATGAACATGGCCGAGGACATCAACTTCGACTACAACCCGGAGATCTGCGACGCGGTGCTCGCTTTCATCAACGAGACCACCTACGGAAGGTCCGCGCTCGATTCCATCGTCGCCTACGGCGAAGAGGGCAACAGGACCGTCAGGAACTCCCTCATCAGACAGCTCAAGGAGAGTTCCGACAACCCCGATATCTTCGAGGCCGGCGACGAACTCAACACCGCGCTCATCGTCCTGCACATGATCCATGCTCAGGAGGATGCCCTGAAGAAGTATCTCGACGCCATGGAAGAACTCGACCACTCTTCCCAGCGCCGCATCAAAAAACTTTGAAAAAATACTTTAAAATCGCCGGTCTGGGTATTCCCGGACCGGCTTGGTTTTTCACATGTAATGTATTTTCCTCTCGTCGCGGGGGACGGTGCGGATGAAGCGCATCCTCGGATGCCCGACGACGAAGATCGCATACGCCTTAAGCTCGGGATCGACATCGGGGAAGAAGCTCATGAACTTCTCGGGATCGTTCTCCGAGGCCTGCAGCATCCACCTCGAATGGAATCCTCCCAGACCCATGGAGTAAGCCATCAGATCCAGCTGTTCGATGGGGATGATGGCATCGATGGGGAAACGTGCGAAGGCGATGATGAGCTGCCTTCCTTCCCAGGTGAAGGGATTGTTCTTCTCCTTCATACCTCCGTCCACATAGTCGACGAACTGCTTCAGCCTCGGGTGTTCTCCGGTGTGCGAACGAAGGATAGATGCGAGCATCTCCATGAACTCCCCGAAACGGGAATCGATGACCGCATACTCCACCTTCTGCGAGTTCTCCGCGGTAGGAGCGTAACGGACAGCTGCCAGCAGGGAAGCGATCTCCTCCCTGGTGCAGTTCCTGTCGAACCAGCGGATACTGCGCCTGGTGCGCAGGAGTTTCTCCATATCCGAGGAGGAAACAGGGCATCCGTCCACATCCTCGGGGGCATCCCCTTTGATCAGGGTTATGGCACCTTTGGGACATACCGCTTCGCAGTGTCCGCACCTGAAGCAGGAGTATGCCGAGTCTACCTCGCGGACCTTCTTGTCCTCGACACGGAGATGTCCGCGGATGCAGACCTTCACACATTTCCCACACCCGATGCAATTATCCGTTATTTGGAGAGTGGATTCCATGTTATCACTACTTAATCCCGTTTAACGGTTAAATACTGAACTCATTCAGTGGTGCCTCATTCCGCAGGTGAGAAGCGTGACCCATTCCTTTCCCGGCTCGGCACCCGGGCACTGCCTGCGGGAGTAAAACCAGCTTTTGTATGAGTAGGGGATCTCGTAACCCTCTGCTTCGATGGATAGGTATTGCTTCCCATCGGAAGTAAGACCAATCTGAATCCTGACATCGGGAACATGATTCACGCTCTTCCAGATGGTTTCGCGAACGGTCTCGACATCGATCTCGCAGAAGGATCTCCCTAGAACATCACCGTGTGAATCCACTCCCAGAAGGATCCTGCCGCGGTTGTAGCGGTTGAGCATACCGGTCAGGGTCTTGACAGCTTCCTCCAGCTGTTCCATACCCTCGAAGAATGCGGTGATCGGACCCTCGCTCCCGAGCCTCATGAATGAAGAATCGTCGACCGCGTATATGTCAAGTTAGTACTAATTGTAGTATCCGCCTTTTATAAACCTCTGATTCGAAACACTCACCATGAACAAAAGGGATGCAACCGACTACTTCGCAAACTCCACCGAATACGAGATCCTGTACAGCCTCAGGGACCTCATATGTCTCTACATCACCCTGTTCGAAGAGGACTACTGCAGGGAACCCGCAATGCTCGCTCAGACCCTGGAGGAGATCGAACAGAAACTCAGACGTCTTGAGGAGACCGTGCCCCCCGAATGATGTGAGTTCACCAAGTACTTTATAAGGGAGAGACATGAAGTGATTACTAAACGGGGAGACGGCAATGGGAAAACAGGAAATTCTCGAAAATGCCTTGAACATCTGCAAAGGTCTGCGCGGAGTCCGTGCAGCTTACCTTCTGGACGACACCATCAAAGGACACATGCTCGAAGAGGAGAAGAAAGTCATGGCCGCGGGAGGAACCGGTGTCGACAACCAGGGTGTCAAAGAGGCGTTCAAACGCGATTATGTCATTGCCATCATCAAGGATCCCCGCTTCAGGCCCCCGCCTGAACCCACCGTTCTCATGTACTCCGGAGACCAGATCTGCGGATACGAGGTTTTCCCGTGGACCATGAGCGAGTTCGAGAAGAGGGAGGATGCCATCTGGTTATCAGACGGATTCGTAGTCCTCACCAGCAAGATCAACAACCAACCCGCCAAGTTCATCATGCCCCCCGTATCCTTCCCCGAACTGAATCCCTCCAACGGATGCAAGGATGTCGTATCATGCAGTCCCGCACCCACCGCGGACCTCATGATGAGGAAATACGAGGGTCTCCAGGACGATGGAAAGTTAGCTTCGGTTCTCATCGGATTCAACGTCACCGAGGAGTGAACGCGCCTACCGCCGAACCGAGTAAGGCCAAATGTAATATTCCTTACAACCGACGATCGTTTGCTCAAATTAGGGGCAGAAGGCTTAAGGTTATATCTCCTGTGGATTGTATTACAATCAAGGAGGAATATAATGGAAATGAGCAATGAGACATACACCATGAGTGAGATGTACAGATTGGGTATGGATTATCTCGTTGATAGATTCGGGGTTATAAACACCGAGATGTTCCTTGCTGCGGTCAAGACCAATAACTCCGATTATACCAAATGGAGACGTCGGGTTTTTGATGACATATCCTCAGAGGAATTCGATGCTGCCATAGCAGAATATGTAGCATCCCGCAATTCCAGAGAATAATATAGTCAAGATCGTTCAAGAAACATTGTTGATGACTGCTGTCTCGCCCCATTAACTCTGATCCGTTATATCAAAAAGAAATGCAAGATATGTGGGACCCGATCCTTTCGCAATTGAAAGGATTCGAATTCAGATTCACCGACTCTCCCAAGCACAGCGAGGACTCGTATTCCAAGGGTCTGGCACTGTGCAAAGAGAACAAATGCGGATGCTACGGGCTGACCTGGGGATGTCCTCCCGGAGCCCCTGGGAAGGACGAAGTGAAGGAGATTCTCTCCCGCTATCCCGAGGCCCTAGTGCTTTTCAAGAAGTTCCAAGTCTCCGACATGAATGACAAGGAAGAATTCGTGATCATCTCCAAAAGATTCCAGGATTCAATCCGCAGCATATCTCTCGCGGCGAGATCCGCAGGAATCGACAACTTCCCCCTCGGCGACGGCGGCTGCACGTTCTGTGAGAGGTGCAGCTATCCCGAACCCTGCCGTTTCCCCGACAGAAAGGTTGTCTCCGTCAGTGCCATGGGCATCGATATGGAGACTTTCCTCGGAAGCATCGGCATAGAATTCGAATTCAGAAAGGATTCGGTCACGCTTTACGGCATCATCCTCTTCCGCTGAAAGACCGCCCGATCAGACCGTACGTCTGCGTAGAAGGACCACTGCACCGACCATTCCGAGACAGAACAGCACAGACAGGGTAAGTGCGAGTGCGGTGAACCGGTTATAGCTTGATGTTTTATCGCCTGGGTCATAGGGATCTCCGCCAGTCGCAGGGATGTCCTGCACGTCCTTGGTGTCGGAATAGGCGAAGCCGTCGTAGGTACCCGACACGGAATACTCGGTGGTTCCCATCTCTGTCGCGGTGGGCGGAATCTTCACGACCGAGGTAACCGGAGGAATCTCATCGTGTTTGTGATCGGAGGAGTTGGCGCATACCATGTGAACCGTGCAGGAACTCCCGTCGTCGGCCCACGTGTATGTGGCGGAATACCTGTGGACATGGTTCACGGTCACGGCATGTTGTGCGATGCGACCGTTATCAGCACTTCCCGCGGTGATGTTCAGCGGGTCGTTGCAGGCGATGTTCAAGGTCTCCAGATTCTCACTTCCGAAGAATGCATTTCCGACTATAGCGGTAATCGGACCGGTGATGGTAACGGTGCCTAGATGGTCGCAGGATGAGAACGCTTCAATCCCGATGGACTCCACGGGGCCCTCGATTGTTACTGTGGTAAGGGCACCGCACTTATCGAAAGCCATTTCTCCGATAGATCCGACGGAACCCTGTATTGTTACTGTGGCCAGAGTATCGCTTTTATAGAACGCTCTTTCCCCGATGGACTCCACGGAACCCTTTATGGTTACTGTGGTAAGGGCATCGCAGTTCCAGAAGGCTCCATAACCTATGGCCCCCACGGAACCCTCGATGTCTACTGAGGTTAGGGCTTTGCAATTACGGAACGCATCTGATCCGATAGACTGCAGGGGGCCCTTAAGGGCAACAGCGGTCAGAGCACAGGCTTCGAACGCAGCCACACCGATAGACTCCACGGAACCCTCTATGGTTACTGTGATAAGGGCATCACAGTAAGAGAATACATTCGAGCCGATGGACTCCACGGAACCCTTTATGGTCACTGTGGTAAGGGCATGACAGCCCATGAACGCAGTATTGCCTATGGAATCTACAGTACCCTTTATGGTTACTGTTTCAAGAATGCTGCTGGACTAAAATGCACATTCTCCGACATGTCCCACAGAACCCTCTATGGTTACTGTGGTGAGGGCATCACAGTAAGAGATTGCACTGAAACCGATGGAACCCACCGAACCATGTACGATGACGGTTTTCAGCGCATCGCAGTTATAGAACGCATGTTCTCCGCCGAGGGAACCGACTGAACCCTGGATGGTGACGGTTCTGAGTGTGGCATTATTCTGGAACGCCTCATCGGGTATACTCACCTCGCCCCCCTCGGGAACGATGGTCAGATTCTCCAGGGCGGTCCAGCCCGGATCACTTTGGAAGTCGCCGCTGCCCGTAGCGGTGAGATCGTTACCGTCCCAATCCAATATGTAGCCCTCGTTCAGAGCCTCCGACTCATCCGCACATTCCGTGAAAAGGATGAATCCCGTCGCCATCAGAACGGCTGCGATCGGAAGAGCCCAGCGGAAGGACATGTGTCAAAGAACAAAGTCTGCGATATTAATGATTATGGAAGACCGCCCAATTTTAATGTAACAACAGATGGCGCGGAAGGAGAGATTCGAACTCCCGAGGTGAATCACCACCGGATTTCAAGTCCGGCGCATTGGTCCAGGCTGTGCCACTTCCGCTTGAAACCCCCTATCGTGAAGGACATAATTAACGTTACTGTGCCTTTCTGCCGTAGGATTTGGTCTCTTCGGGATATATTTCGGCAGGCCAGTTTGTTGACACCGACTTATTAGTGAGCGCAAACCAGACCGATTCGACCACCAGGGAAAGGGCACACGGCAGGGCTGCCTCGGGATAGCTCACCAGCAGCAGCATGCACAGAGACGCTCCCAAACCGGAATTCTTCCAGACGCCGTATCCGACATAAACCACGGTATTCTGCCTCTCCACCCCTTTCTTCCTCAGGATATAGAGCATCAGAGAACCTACGATGAAGGTCCTGAAGATACAGGCAAGAACCAGCATACCGAGGAGGTCAACGTTCTCGAAGATGAAATCCCTGTTGCGTCCCAGGGTAAGAACCAGCAGCACCATCATCAGCACGTTGATGAAGGACACCTTGTACTTCCTTTGGATGGAAACCCTGCTTAGAGGGATGTTCAGCAGCACGGGGATGCCGATGAACAGGATGATGTACTTCAGGATCTCGAGAGGACTGACGGCATCGCCGATGAAAACGAAAGTCATGGCAGGGGTAATGAACATCGCCGCCCCATAGATCAGGACCATGGCGATCATGGTCATCGCCATGTTGCCTTTCATCATAAGTGCCAGAGTCACCACGGACACTCCCGCGGGGACCGCAGCGAGCATGACCCAGCCGTACCACATAGCAGTATTGTCGATGAAGAATAAACCCATCAGAAGTGCGGAACCGGTGCAGATACCGAAACAGCAGATCAGTGATAGAACTGCGGGTTTGATATCGCTGCGGAACTCCTCCTTCTTTATGTGAAGTCCGTGGATCGATGCGGTGAGCTGCACCGTCAGAACTGCGATGGAAAGCGGAGCCGCGATGTCACCGATAGAACCGATACAAAGTGCCAGTACTATGCCTATTGCGACGAATATCCTCACATCGGTGGCATAGTTCCAGAAATCCATGGACCTGCGATAAATGTGTGGTATTTACGCTTTTTTCGCAAAGAATTTGACGGCATCGGCCACGGGGTCATCGGAAGGTACCGCTTCCAGCTGTCTGGCGTCACGGGCGGCACGGTTGTCAAGAATCACGGCCATACCTCTGTCAGTAGGGGTCCTGATGAGACGCCCGATGGCCTGTCTCATCTTCCTGACCGCAGGAATCTGACTGGTCAGCCTCCAACCGAAACCGGGACCGTATTTCTGGTCGAACATATCCTTCATGGCCTTGATCTCCAGAGACGGCGGGGGGTATGGTATGCCCACGATGACTGCAAAACACAGCTCATCGCCGGGGAAGTCCATTCCTTCCGCGATGGAACCGCCCATGACACAGACGAAGACACCCGAACGACCGCTTCTGAACTGATCGAGGGCTGCCATTGTCTTCTTCTGCCTGCCGGATTCCTCCCAGTAGAGATTCTTGTAGATGGCCTCCTCCAGATAGGGTCTCATCTCCTTCATCACACGGTATGACGGCATGAAGACCAGGATGTTCTTGTCAACCGCATTGCAGAGCTGGGCGACGGTACGCTGCAGCTGCTGCTTCATGGCGGGATTCCTCTGAAGTTCCTGATAGTTGGTGGTCAGATCCTTGGAATAGATGACGAGTTTGTTCTCCTTGGGGAACGGTGAAGGATAGGTGCGGGGAATGGAATCCATCGGAAGACCCAGAACCTTCGCGTAAGTGGATAAGGGCTGCAGGGTTCCTGACATGTGAACGGCCCCTTTCAGCTCATTCATGAACTTCCCGATGTCCACCGGATCGATGCATCCTGCGGTGAGGACCTCGCCGTCCTCGTTGACGCGGACCGCTTTCACATATCTGTCCGAGGGGGACTTGACCCACCTGCGGAGCAATACCGCGAGTTCAAGCAGGGGACAGGAAGGTGCATCGGTATCGGCGATGGCGTCCTGCCTGTTCTCTCCGATCTCGTTCATCCTCTCGACCATCATGCCGAGGTGCTGCCTGTCAGTTCCGAGCATTTTACAGAGGGATTCCTCGAGTTCGTCCGCTTTGAGCAGGGCCTCGGTCCCTCCGAATGCGATCCTTCCGCTGGCAAGGTCGCGCATCGAGTTCTTGACTGCCTTCACGAGGTCGTCGATGGCCACGCCGTCGGCTACTTCGGGCTTCTTCAGCACACCGCATTCGTCGAGGGCGGAATTGACCAGCCTGAGGTTGATGGAGAAGCTCTCCTGCTCTCTGACGGCATCCATCAGGTTGTGCGCCTCATCCACGATGAGAACGATATCCTTGGGCTCCACATCGAGCACCGACAGGAAGTTATCCCTGATGTCTGGGTCTATGATATGTATGTAGGGTGCGACGATGACATCGAAGTCCTTCATCATCACCTTCTTGACTTCGTAGGGACAGACTTTGAGTCCTCTGCAGTAGGCATCGATCTCATCGGATTTGGGGAAGGCACGCTTGCAGTAAGCTTCGACGGTATCCATCTGATGGCTTACCTGGTCGAAGTAGGGGCATCCTCCGCTGCGTCCCTGCTGACTCCTCTGCTTCCTGTCGGAGCACAGGGTGGACAATGCGTTCGGCGACAGGTTATCGAAATCCGAACGGGACTGGAGAAGGGGACAGGATTTGTTCCTTCCCGTGAGCGTGATTCCGGACACGGGCTTCAGGGTGGAGATGGCCTTCAGTTCCTTCATGACCTGATCCGATTGGGAGATGGTACGGGTGATGTAGATGATCTTCTTCCCGTGGGCCTTGGCGAATTCAAGAGATCCTGCAAGGGAAGTGATGGTCTTACCGGTACCGGTCCCCGATTCGATAACAATGTGCTTCCCCGCTTCCAAAGCGGTGCGGATATCTTTGATGATATCCAACTGCACCTCCCTCGGTTCGTACGGAAGATAAGGGGCGGAAGGGTTCACAGCTGCGATGATCTTAGGACCGTCGCTCTTAGGCGGAGGACTCCAGTTCTCGACGGATCCGTCGAGAGGCATTCCGCAGGAAGAACAGCGGGGCATTCCGGGGAATGTCATAGACCCGCAGTTGGGACAGAACCTTGTCTTCATAAAACCGCCTCCGATGACTCCGTGAATACCACTTTCAATGTATCCCTTCCGATAACGGTTGCTGTAAGTTGACCCCCTATTTAGACAGTAACCTTACATGCAGTTAGGTACAAAACGGAGACCTATGCTTCCGATGGAGGTTTTGCCCTTCGTACAATTAAATTTGACATTTTTTCGTCCAAAATCGGCATGAAAACCCCGTTTGATCGCAATAAGTTCAAAAAAATACAGATAATTCCAATCGAAGAATCCGCTCAGGACAGTCAGTCTTATAAGGGAATTCGAAAATCGAGGTTTGCCGAAACCGCTTACCAAAAAGAAGTGTACCAATGGATTTAACCGTCGCGATTCTTTCATTGTTCGCCGGAATAGGTGTCTTCCTAGTGGCATGCACCATGCTGAGCGGTAACCTGGAGGCCATCTGCGGAAGCAGACTTAGGCATCTTTTCGCCAGAGCCTCCGAGAAGAAACTCGTCGGCGTCGGAATCGGAGCGGCTGCCACGGCGGCCATCCAGAGTTCCGGAGCGACAACTGTTCTGGTTATCGGTTTCGTCAAAGCGGGTATCATGTCGCTCACGCTGGCGGCAGCCGTCATCTACGGAGCAAACATCGGTACCACCATCACCGCTCAGATCGTCGCATGGGGATCCAGCAGCGGTTCTGGCCTTCTCACCTACATCTTCGCGGCCATGGCCGGTGTCGGAGCTTTCCTTTCTGCATACGCCAAGAAGGACAAGACCCGCAACATCGGAAGCGCCATCGCCGCATTCGGTATGCTATTCGTCGGTCTCGAGCTCATGAGCTCTGCCATGGGTGACTTCGCCCAGGAACCCGGCGTCAGGGACTACCTCTCGAGCATCGACAACCTCGTTATCCTCGTGGTCCTCGGTGCCGCACTCACCGCCCTCGTACAGAGTTCTTCCGTCATGACCGCGGTCATTATCACCATGATTGGCGGAGGACTCATCGGACTCAACCAGGGTATCTACCTCACCATCGGATCCAACATCGGTTCCTGCGTCGTTGCTGTCATGGCGGGAATGGCCGGCGGACTCAACGCAAAGAGGACCGCACTCATCCACCTTCTCTTCAATGTGTTCGGTGCGATCATCTTCATCGCCTTCGGATTCGTCCTCATCTACGGATTCTCCACCGACTACGGAGGTCTCTTCAGCGGAATGTTCCCCAGCGAGCAGATCGACCTCGCCATGTTCCACACGGTGTTCAACGTTGTGACTGTGGCAGTCATGCTTCCCCTCACCGGAAAGCTCATCGACGTCGTCATGCGCATCATCCCCGACAAGACCGCACCCAACGGCGAGAGCGTCAACGGTCCCCACCTCTACTTCGTGGACAACAACATGCTCAAGACCCCTGCCATCGCGGTCGGAGAGGTCAAGAACGAGATCCTCAACATGGCCGGGCAGGCCCACGAGAACTTCCACAGGTCGCTCGACATCATCCGCACTCTCGACATGACCGAGAGGCAGAAGTTCGCTGACACCGAGGACCAGCTCGATTACACCGCAAGGGAGCTCACCCACTTCCTGCTGAAACTCTCCAACACCAAACTGAGCGACAAGGACAGTGTCTACATCTCCACTGCATTCAGGACCATCAACGATGTGGAGAGGGTCGGAGACTACGCTGAGAACATCGTCGAGTATGCGGAGAAGCTCAAAGCAGGCAACGAATCGTTCTCCGATATCGCATGCGCCGAAATCGACCATGTGGAGGAGATCGTCGACAGCCTCTATCAGAAGATCATCGTCGCTTACAAGGCAAGGGACGAGCCCACTCTCAAAGAAGCCTACGACATCGAGGAGGAAGTCGACAGCGTCACCGACCAGATGGCCGACAACCATATCGAGCGTCTGGGACAGGGCGTCTGCAGCCCCACCGTGGGTGCCGAATTCTTATCCATGACCTCCGACATCGAGAGGATCGCGGACCACTACATCAACGTCGGAAAGACCATCAGGGAACTTCACTGAATCCCTAATACCGACAGCAGTTTCTCTTCGAAAGCGTACCATTCCTGCCCAATAGTTCCGCCGAGCACGTAACGAACCTCGCCCCTGTCGGAACAGAGGGTCCACGAGACGTATTGGGTGCCGGTGTTCCTTTCGAAACCTATGCGGGGCATCGAGGATGCATCCACTAACTTCTTGACAGAGTCCCATTGCTCGGGAGAGAGCTTCATGGTCTTCTCTCCGCGGCCGGTCATCTCGAGATAGGATTCTCCGGAAGGCTCCAGATGGCAGGAACAGTTGATGCCGTTGCGGATGAACCTGTACTCCAGGAGCTTCAGACCGGCAGCATCGAACCTGACCGAACCGGAAAGATCTTTCAGAAGGTCGCATACGTTCCCGTAGAGCCTGTAGAAAGATTCGGGCCTCTCTCCCTTCCCATAGGACTGCACAGCGACGATTCCGCGGGCCTTGACCTTCACATCCCACATGATGTCGGAATCCTCCGCGGATTCGTACTGCGTCTCCCATGATACGAGACCGCACGAATCGATCATCGAATCGATGCGCTGAAGCAATCCCTCATCCAAACGGAAGGTCCAGCTGAAATCGGGGATCCCGTGTTCTTTGCCGAGACCCATGCAGATCGCCACGAGTTTGCGTTCGTCCTCCGAGGATTCCAAGGAGATCATGGATGCATCGTCGCTGTAGATGAAGGAGAATCCCGATTCGTACTCCATGGTCCCCCGAATGACACCACACTTAAAAACAGAATCGGAGTTGGATGTATTCAACGTTCATTTCATATAGAAGGTCCGTCACACTTTCCACCATCAAATTTAATAGTTTTTGATGGTTGGATAGGATATCCCCTACTAATTCGAAGTACGCCCTATATAAGATATGTGGAAAAGTTTATATAGAAAGGAGGGACAATAGAGAAATGTTATCTTAGAGGTATTTCCGATGGTTAGGGAGAAAGAAAAACAAGAGACCATTGAAGTATGCCCCGAGTGCGGAAGCCGCCACATTGTACGTGACTACGAGAGGGCCGAACTGGTCTGTGAAGACTGCGGATTGGTCCTCGATGACAACTTCATCGACCAGGGTGCCGAATGGAGGGCGTTTGACTCTGAGCAGAGCGATAAAAGGGCCCGTACGGGTTCCGCAATGACCTTTACCATCCACGACAAGGGACTCTCAACCGAGATCTCTTGGAAGAACAAGGACTCCTACGGAAAGTCCATCCCCACCAGGAACAGGGCCCAGATGTACAGGCTCAGGAAATGGCAGAAGAGGGTCCGTGTCTCCAACGCAACCGAGAGGAACCTAGCAGCAGCACTTTCCGAGCTGGAGAGGCTGTCCTCCGCCATGGGACTCCCCAGGAACGTCAGGGAGACTGCCGCGCTCATCTACAGGAAAGCGGTCCAGAAGAACCTCATCAGGGGAAGGTCCATCGAAGGCGTCGTCGCCTCCTCCGTCTATGCGGCATGCAGGCAGTGCGGTGTCCCCAGGACCCTCGACGAGGTTTCCGACTTCAGCAGAATCAAGAGGAAGGAAATCGGAAGGACCTACAGGTTCATGACCCGTGAGCTCAAACTCAAGCTCCTGCCCACCAAGCCCCAGGATTACATCCAGAGGTTCTGCTCCGAGCTGAAGCTCAGCGGTAACACCCAGAACAAGGCGATCGAGATCCTCAAGGACGCCACCGACAAGGAACTCACCTCCGGAAGGGGACCCACCGGTGTCGCAGCAGCGTCCATCTACATCGCGTCCATCCTCACCAACGAGAGGAGGACCCAGAGAGAGGTCGCCGATGTGGCAGGTGTCACCGAGGTCACCATCAGGAACCGTTACAAAGAGCTCAACGAGAAGCTCGGAATGGAAATCACCCTTTGAAACTCATTCCCGTCCCTTCGGGGACGGGCATCATTTAATCAGAATTCAGAAGTCTCGCAACGCCCGTCGTTGCCGATTGTATCGTCGCCGATTTTATCAACGATCTTCGCCAGCATCTCGGTGAGACTGTTCCTGTCGGTAATCCCGGTCGCTAGCATATTGCGGTAGGCCTTCCCGCGGTAACAGCCGGAGAAGAAGTGTGGTGCGAAACTGCGCATGCGGCGCATGGCGATATCCTCCCCGTTCTCCGCAATGAGCATATCCGCCAGCTGCAGGCATAACTCGGCCTGCTTCCTCACGGTGGGATTGGGTAACCGTTCGCCGTATCTGAAGAAACGATCGATCTGCGTCACAAGGCAGGGATTCCCGATGCCTCCACGTGCAAGCATGACAGCATCGGCCCCGGTAGTCCGGCGGGCGGATATGGCATCCTCGAGCGAGTAGATGTTACCTGAGATGATGAGAGGGACGGACATCTCCTCGCGGAGATTCTCCACGAGATCGTAATGGGGCTTCCCGGTGTAACGCTCGTCGCGGGTACGGGGGTGGATGCATACGGCATCGACTCCCGCAGATTCGACCTCTCTGATGACATCCATGAAATTGACGGTGGAACCGGTCCACCCGAGACGGATCTTCACAGTTACTGGCACATCGAGATTCGTCTTCAGTTTGCGGACGATATCCCCGCAGAGAACAGGATCTTTCATCAGTGCCGAACCGGCTCCGGTACGGTTCACCTTGGGCACAGGACATCCCATGTTGATGTCCACGAAAGCCAATGAATCATTGATTTCAAGAGCCTTCCTAGCGGCTTCAAGGAGATCATCTGGCACATGGCCGAAGAGCTGTACTCCCGTAGTCCCTTCGGAACGGAAGTCTAGGAAACTCATGGTCTGCCTTCCGCCGTACTTCAGACCCTGATCGGAGACCATCTCGGTATACGACAAAGAAACCCCGAAAGGCCTCATGAACTCACGGTATGCTGCACTGGTGTATCCCGACATGGGTCCCAGGACGACAGGTCCGTCGATGTTCAGATCTCCGAGATGCCACATAGGCAGATACGCTCACTTCTTGTCCATGACGGTCCATTTACCGGTTTTGTACGAGTACTTGAACGGATAGCCCATCTTCTTCAGCTTCTCGATTTCGTCTTTGATCTCGAAACCGAGTTTAGTCTTGATGATACCGTTGCTGGAGCGGGTGAATTCGATCCCCATGTCGTAAAGCAGACTGGTGAGGGGGCGTTTTCCGAGTCCGCGTCCCCAGGTGCGCCTCTCCTTCTTCTCCGGCTCGGCTTCCTCAGGAAGTTCGAACGTCTCAGCAAGCAATGTCTCGTAACCGTAATCGTCGGTGGGATCGGGGACCTCCTCCCTGCGGATCATGTGCTTGGCCTCGCGGTTGCCGTTCTCCGCCAGGAGTTCCAGTGCCTCTCCGAAGAATGCCCATTCGGGCTCCAGCCACGAGGATTCGAGCATGCGTGTCAGAATGGATACCTCGCGCTCGCAGTCGTCGCCTTTAGCCTTGGCAGCCTCCAGATAGAGAACGGCGGCCTTCTTGTTGTCGTTCCCGTCCCCGAGATAATAGTAATCGGCGAGCTTGGAGATGGCTGAGATGCTGCCTCCCTTGATCGCATTGCGGTAGTATTGTTCGACGTAGGCGTTCCAGCCTTCGGCCTTCTGCTTAGCCTTCTCGTCGGCGATCCTCTCGAATTCCTCGGCGGTCTGGGGTTCCTCTGACATGATGAGAGTGAATGCAATTCGTTATTGATAAAGCATGTCCCAGGGGCCGGGGCCCCCGGGGTGTAAATCGTTTGAATCCTCAGGGACGGCGCAGGGAGGCCGCAATGGCGAACAGTGCCAGACCGACAATGGCGGCTCCGAGGATCGCCATGGGGATGCCGTAGGATGCAGGGCTGTCGTCGTTCACCGGGGGCCTGATACTGACCTTGTCCCACTTGGCGTACACGAAGGTGCTGCCGGCGGGGATCTTGTCGATGACGTAGGGAGTGGTGCACTCCTTGTCGGCGAACCATCCTGCGAATTTGTATCCGGCCTTGGTCGGATCCAAGGGCTTGGGGGCCTGGGCGCCGGCATCGCCGGTAGAGGGCCACACTGGGGATCCGCCCATGGAATCGAACAGGATTCCGGACGTCAGCTGGTATTTGTCGTATATGTGCGAGAAGACCTTGCCGACGGTCTGCTGCATAGTCAGCTCTGTCTCTCCGTCGAAGAAACCACAGTCGAACAGTTCTTCGCCGAAGGTGGTCACGGTGGTGGGGATGTAAATGGCGCTCATATGGTTGCAGCCGTCGAAAGCCTTGTCCAGGATCTGGGTGACACCTTCGGGTATCACCATGTAGCACAGGCTGTTGCAGTCCTTGAAGGTCATGGAACCGATGGTGGTGAGGCCGTCGGGCAGGCTGATGCCCTCCATGCCGGAACATCCGATGAAGGATCCGTCGAGGGTCTTCACGGTAACGGGCAGGGTCACGAACCTCAAGCTGGTGCATCCCTCGAATGCGGATATGCCGATACTGGTCGGACCATCGGGGATGGAGAAGTTCTGAGGAAGTGCGGTGCAGCCTTTGAAGGCATTCTGCTCTATGGTCTTCAGCGAGGCGGGGAAACGAACTGTCGAAAGGGCACTGCATTCCTCGAACGTGCCATCGCCGATGGAGGTGACCGAAGCAGGGATACTGACGGAAGTCAGGGCCGAACAGCTCAGGAATGCGGATTCCCCGGTGCTCTTCAGGGTGGCAGGCATCTTTACTTCGGTAAGATAGGAGCAGTATTCGAACATCAGGGTGGGGAGAGTCTCCACCTTGGCATCGACGGTCGCCGACTGGACCCATGAGTTAGCGAAGAGTGCCTCTCCCAGGTCCGTCGCCTTTTCGGGGATGGTAATGCTCTTCAGGCTCTGGGTAAGCTCGAAGGCATGTCCTCCGATGTGCTGCAGGTTGGCGGGCAGGATGATAGACTCAAGGTAGAAGTCCGCATAGAACGCGTTGGCACTCAGCGTGGTGACCGTATCCGGAACGGTGTAGGAGGACCTGCTGTTATACATGGGGTATGAGATCAGCTCTGTCTTAGCCTTGTCGAACAGGACGCCGTCCTGAGAGGAATAGGCGGAATTTCCGGCGTCCACGGTGAAGTTCTCGAGCCATGTGCAGTGCTTGAACGCATTGGGCTGTATGGTGGTGACACTCGAGGGGATGGTGACGTTGTGCAGACACTGATTGCCCTGGAAGGAGTCCGAAGTGACGGTGAGGACCCCGGCAGGTATCGTGTATTGGTCAGTTAGGAACTTCCTGTCGGGGAACTTGAGGATGGTCTTCTTGTCCTTGTCGAACAGGACTCCGTCGACATCGCAGAAATGGGTGTTTTCCGCATTCACGGAGATTTTTCTGAGATCCGCACAACTCGCAAAGGCCTCGCTGCCGATGGATGAGACGTTCTTCCCGAGGGCGAACTC
>Ga0256405_10004249_pt1 | contig 27274 bp, 23 predicted proteins | sample RumenRJG_02DNA_FD_189096 | JGI IMG/M metagenome (GOLD analysis project Ga0256405, IMG submission 189096) | Bovine rumen microbial communities from Lethbridge, Alberta, Canada - RJG_02 | ecosystem: Host-associated > Mammals > Digestive system > Stomach > Rumen | place: Canada: Alberta... | reverse complement strand
CGAGCCCGGTCAATCCCCCATCCGGCTGCTGTTTCCACACCCGGTGCCCCTATGCTTCTGAAAAGTGCAGGAGAGAGGTGCCGGCACTGCGGGACATGGGCGGAAGAGAGGTGGCCTGCCACTATCCGGGAATTGCGGATGAAGGAAAGGAGTAAACCATGCGTCGATTAGAGAAAAAGGGCAGTATGAATCAGCGGATTGACGTGGTACTGCGCAAATTCCGTTCCCGGATGAGTTCTTATCCGCCGGGCATGTGCCCGCTGTCGCTGTACCGCTCTCTTCTGCAGATTTCCATGAACCAGTCCTGCGGGAAATGCGTGCCCTGCCGCGACGGTCTCGTGGAGGTGGACCGGATGCTCCGGGATATCCTCCGGGGAGACGCGTCCTCGGAGATTCTCACGAAGATGGAAGAAATGTGCCGGATGATCGCCCGGACGGCCGACTGTGCGGTGGGAGTCTCCGCCGCGAATCTGATTTTGGACAGTCTCCGGGAATTTCCGGATGAATACAGAAGCCATATCGAGGAAGGATGCTGCACGGAGAATGTGATGCAGACCGTCCCCTGCGTGACCCTCTGTCCGGCCCATGTGGACGTGCCCGGATACATTGCCCTCATCAAAGAGGGAGATTATGCCGGCGCCATCGCAAGGATCCGGGACAGAAATCCTTTCCCCACCGCCTGTGCCATGGTCTGTGAGCATCCCTGCGAGAGAAAGTGCAGGAGAGCGCTCATCGACCATCCCCTGAATATCCGGGGACTGAAGCGGTATGCGGCGGACCACGCAAATGCGGATGAGGTGAAGACGCCGGAGCCCAATGTCAGTACCGGAAAGAAGATAGCGATTGTCGGCGGCGGGCCCTCGGGCCTCACGGCGGCCTATTTCCTGGCGCTGATGGGCCATAAGGCGGTGGTCTTCGACGAGCATGAGAAGCTGGGCGGCATGCTCCGTTACGGCATTCCGGAGTACCGGCTGCCGAAGGAGCGGCTGGACCGGGATATCCGGGCCATTCTCCGGGCCGGAGATATCGAGGTTCACACCGGATGTGCGGTGGGAAAGGATATTTCCTTTGCCGAGCTGAGAAAGGATTACGACGCCATTTACCTGGGTCTGGGGGCCCAGCTGGGAAATCGGATCCCCATGGACAATGCGGATGCGGAAAATGTCATTCCGGCAGCGGATTTCCTGCAGCAGAATGCAGCGGGGCATCCCATGGACCTTAAGGGAAAGAAGGTGGCCCTCATCGGCGGAGGGAATGTTGCCATGGATGCGGCGCGAACCGCCGTCCGCCTGGGCGCCTCCGAGGTGCATGTATTTACCCGGAAAGAGGATGATATCACGGCCCTCGCAGAGGAGATTATCGGCGCCATGCAGGAGGGCGTCCGGTTCCGGACCTTCGTGAGCTTTCTGCATATCGAGACCCATAAGGACAGGAATGCGGTGAGCGCGGTCTGGCTGCAGCCGGAGATTGTGGGAGAGTACGACCGGTTCGGCATGCAGACGACGGAGCATTCCAGCGAATATCCCTTCCGGTTCCCCTGCGATGTCCTGATATTCGGCGTGGGCCAGCGCAGCAATACCGCCCACTTTGCAGAGGCGGGGATTCCGGCGGAGCGAAACCGGATTCTGGCGGATGAGACCTGCATGGTGCAGGGCGTCCCCGGCGTTTTTTCCGGCGGCGACTGCGTCACCGGCCCATCCACGGCCATCAATGCCATCGCCGCAGGGCAGGTGGCGGCCTTTAATATCGATGAATATCTGGGATATCACCATAAGGTGAATTCGGCGGTGAAGATTCCGGAAGCTTATCCCAATCCCTGCATTCCCACGGGAAGGGCAAATATCCGGAGTGTGGATCCGGTTGTGAGACAGACGAACTTTGAGGACGTGGAGATCGGCATGACGCCGGAGGAGGCCCTTCGGGAATCCGGAAGGTGTCTTCGCTGCGACTGCTTCGGATGCGGGTCTCTGGAAGGAGGTTCGGGCGTATGTTGAACATTACCATTGACGGAAGAAAGATAGCGGCAGAGGAGGGCCAGACCATCCTGCAGGCAGCGAAGGCCCATGGGATCGACATTCCGACCCTCTGCTACAGAAAGCACATCAATGAGATCGGGTCCTGCCGCCTCTGCATGGTGGAAATAGCGGGCTCGGACCGGATTTTTGCCTCCTGCCGCACAAAGGCGCAGGAAGGGATGGAGATCCGGACGGAGACAGAAACTCTTGTGCAGTACCGGAGACAGATGCTTAAGCTGATTCTGTCCAATCACCGGCTGGACTGCATGAGCTGCGCAAAAAACGGCGACTGCCGCCTGCAGTCCCTGTGCAACCGGTACGGCGTGGAGAAGGCAGATTCTGTCGGCGCCCGGATGGAGATGGAGGAGAAGCTGCCGGTTCTCGGGGACAATCCCTATCTGTCCTATGACCCGGGCAAATGCATCCACTGTCATACCTGCATCAGCACCTGCCATGAAGTGGCCTATAACGGAGCCCTTAAGAGCGGCCGCTCCGGCACCTTCCATATCGTGGAAGCCCCCTTCGGGCCGGACTGGAAGAGTACCGGATGCGAGAGCTGCGGCAACTGTGCGGCGGCCTGTCCCACCGGGGCCCTGACCCTGAAGCGCAGGAAGGAGTACCGGGAATGGGAGGTAAAAAAGGTCCGCACCACTTGTCCCCACTGTGCCACCGGCTGTCAGATGGACCTGGTGGTGAAGAACAACCGGATTGTGGACTGCGAGGCGGCGGACGGACCTTCCAACCGCAGGAGACTGTGCGTCAAGGGCCGCTCCGGAAGCTTTGATTTTGTCTATTCGCCGGACCGGCTGACCAGTCCCCTCATAAAAGACCGGAAAACCGGGGAATTCCGGGAGGCCTCCTGGGAGGAAGCCATCGGCTATGCCGCAAAACGGTTCATGGAGCTGAAAAATACCTTCGGCGGCGAATCTCTCGCGGGATTTGCCTGTTCCCGTTCGGCCAACGAAGACATTTACCTGGTCCAGAAGATGGTCCGTACCTGCTTCGGGTCCAACAACACGGATAACTGCGCCAGAGTCTGTCACTCCGCAAGCGTGGCGGGACTGGCCAGAACCCTGGGTTCCGGCGCCATGACCAACCCTATCTATGACATTACCCACGGCGTGGACTGCATTCTTCTGGTGGGTTCCAACCCGGAGGAGGCACACCCGGTGGTGGGCATGCAGATACGGAAGGCCGTGCAGAATGGAACCAGGCTTATTGTCGTTGATCCCAGGGATATATCCCTGACGAAATATGCGGACATTCACCTGAAAATCCGCCCCGGCACCAACGTGGCCTTCGCAAATGGCATGATGCACGTGATGGTGGAGGAGGGGCTGACCGATCCCGGGTATATCGAAGAGCACACGGAAGGCTTTGAAGAGCTTCGGAAAATCCTCCGGGATTATACCCCGGAGAAGGTGGGGGAAATCTGCCACATCGACCCGGATATGCTGCGGGAAGCAGCAAGGATGTATGCCAGGGCAAAGAAGGCGCCCATCATCTACTGCCTGGGCGTCACCGAGCATTCCACCGGCACCGAGGGCGTCATGAGCATGTCCAACATGGCGCTGATCACCGGAAAGCTGGGGAAGAGCGGCTGCGGCGTGAATCCTCTGCGGGGACAGAACAACGTCCAGGGCGCCTGCGACATGGGCGCCATGCCCACCGACTATCCGGGCTATCAGAAGGTGGACAATGACGCCGTCCGCGAGAAATTTGAGAAGGCCTGGGGCGTCTCCCTTTCGAGAAAGCCGGGACTGACCGCCACAGAGGTGTTCCCCGCCGCCATTGAGGGGAAAATACGGGGACTCTACATCTGCGGCGAGGATCCGGTGGTTTCCGACCCGGATACCGCCCATGTGATAAAGGCTTTAGAGAGCCTGGATTTCCTGGCGGTGCAGGACCTGTTTATGACCGAGACCGCAAAATACGCGGATGTGATATTCCCGGCGGTGAGCTACGCGGAGAAGGAGGGAACATTTTCCAATACGGAGCGGAGAGTGCAGCGCATCCGGAAGGCGGTGACGCTGCCCGGAAACATGCGGCCGGATACGGAGATTCTGATTGACCTCATGCAGGCCATGGGTTATCCGCAGCAGCGGATGAGTCCGGCGGAGATTATGGATGAGATTGCCTCCCTTACGCCCAGCTTTGCAGGAATTTCCCACGCGAGACTGGATGCGGGGGAGAGTCTTCAGTGGCCCTGCACGGGGCCGGACCATCCCGGAACCCCGATTATGCATGTGGGACATCCGGCAAGGGGGAAAGCTCTGTTTTATCCCGCAGAATACGTGCCCTCCAGGGAGCTTCCCGATGAGGAATATCCGCTGATGCTGACCACCGGCCGAATCCTTTATCAGTATAATGCCGGCGCCATGACCCTGCGCTCTGCCGGCCTTCGGGCCATCGAGGGTGAGGGCTTTATCGAGATGCACGTAAATGACGCAAAGCGCCTGGGAATAAAGAACCGGGAGCGGGTGCGGGTGAGAAGCCGCCGAGGCGTCATCACCGCCACCGCCCGGGTCGGCCGGAAAGTGTCCGAGGGAGAGACCTGGATGCCCTTCCATTTCCCGGATTCGCCGGTAAACCGCCTCACCAACGCGGCCCTGGATGCCTTTGCGCGGATTCCGGAGTATAAGGTCTGCGCCGTGGCGGTGGAGAAGATTGCGGCGGATGCGGAGAAATCGGCGGAACCGGATGGTAAGGCATTGGAAGAATGATTTCGGAAGGGAAAAAGATGGATAAAAACATCGTAAAGACTCCGGTACGCTGGGTCAGACCCGATGGAACAACCGGAGAGGAGGAAACCTTCCTCCTCTCCGAGCATACCCTGGAAATATGGGTGAACGGAGAAAAACGGACCTCTCTTACCTGCACCGCCTGTGAACTGAAAGAACTGGCAGCAGGATGGTTGCTCGGGGCAGGGATTATCAAATCGGGGGAGGAGATTATCTTCCTGGAAATCAGCGAAGACAACCGGCAGGCAAATGTTCTGATAAGAGAAGCAGAGAAGAAGGAGACGAGCCCGGCGAACTCGATGGACCCGATGGGCCCGGCGATACGGCCGGCTTCGTCTGCTTCGGCGGCTGCGCCGGCTCCGGCGGATATATTTGCCCTGGCTTTAGCTTTTCAGGAAGAGACAAAGCTTCACCGCGAATCCCAGGGAACCCACAGCTGTATGCTGTGGCATCGGGGAGAAGTGGTGTACCGCAGCGAGGACATCAGCCGGCATAATGCAGCGGACAAGGCCATAGGCTATGCCCTGCTGAACAGGATCTGCATGGAAGAGAGCATTCTCTTTACGTCCGGACGCGTGCCGAAGGATATGGTCGAAAAGACGGTTCGTGCCGGAATTCCCGTTCTGGTTTCAAAGTCGGTGGCAACAAAAGAAGCCGCAGACTATGCACTAGCCTGCGGCCTTCAGCTCATCTGGCGGGCTTGGCCCGACCGGTATGAGACATACATATGAGTAATAATCCCAGTAGTCAGATTTTCTTAAACTGGATGCTGTAGCCAATTCCTGCAAGATACTTGAGCAGTGAATGAATGGTCGCTCCGGTTCCTTTCTCGATTCTGCTTACTGCCTGCTGGGATAATCCTGACGCAACTGCAACATCCCTTTGGGTCATGTTTTCTGTCCTGCGTATCTGAATAAGCTGTTGCTGTAAGGCAATCCGTGCCTGAAACTCTTCATAGGCTTTTCGGGCGTCATTATTCTCTGCAACGAGTTTTTCCAGTTGTTCTTTCTCTTTGTTCAGATCTGCTTCAACAAATGCCATCTTGTTCACCTCCGTTACAAGAACCCTTCGGCTTTTGCACGCCTTTTTGCTTTTTCCAGCTCTTGTTTCTCGGCTTTTCCTTTCTGCTTTTTGCAGATATGCAGGAAGTATACCGACTCCTGATTTTGGATTATATACATGATTCGTTCCTGAGATATCTTGATTTCCCAGAGCTTTTTATACAATTGACGGGTTGCAAGCAGTGGAAATGCACTTGTTCCTTTTTCGCGGATGAGCTGGCGGACTGACAGTATCTCCGTCTTTGCCGCTACAGGAAGAGACTCTATGTATTCCAGAATCAGGTTTTTTCCGCCGGATGTGGTGTAATCATATATCTTCATTCTAACTCCTTTATAATACATCAATTTTGGTGTGAAATCAACTACGATCACCAGCGGCTAAATATACCAATGGTATAATCAGAATACATTATACCATTGGTATTTGCAAGGGAAAATGTTATAATGAAAACGCAGAGATCGATAATGCAGGAAGGCGAGCCATGATGAAAAAGACATTAGATCCGGAACGGCTGGTTTTGTGCAGGGAAGAAAAGGGTATGACGCAAACAGAAGCAGCACAGCGAATCGGCGTTACACAGCCGGCCTATCAGCGATATGAAGCCGGAAGCAGAACTCCTTCAATACAGGTTATTAAGGAAATGGCTGTTGTATTCGGGACATCTGCGGACTATCTGATGGGAGAGAGCGATGAGAGGGCAGCAGACAGCGTCATAGTAAAGCGTGCGGAAGCTCCCATATTGTATTCTTTAATCCTTCAATGTCAGAACTGCAGTGATTCACAGCTGCAGCGGCTGTCGGCGTATCTTGAAAGACTGAAAAAATAGAAAGAAAGCCGCGGACAGTGTGTCCGCGGCTTTCTTGTCCGGCGTTTTCCTGCCGGAATGAGGAATTATAAATCTTCTGATTAGTTGGTGTAATTATCGAAGTAGCCCTGCACCAGAACCACGGGGGTTCCCTTGTCGCCGGAACCGCTGGTCAGGTCGCAGAGGGATCCGATCAGGTCGGTCAGCTGTCTCGGGGTGGTACCCTGGGATGCCATGTTGCCTACCAGGTTGCCGTCCTTTTTGCGGATGCTCTCGGAGATGGCTTCCTTCAGCGCTTCGCCGGACAGATCCTTGAAGTCGTTGTCAGCCAGGTACTTCAGCTTCAGCTCGTTCGGCGTTCCGATGAGGCCGTCGGTGAAGGCCGGGGAAACAACCGGGTCAGCCAGCTCCCAGATTCTGCCCTTGGGATCCTTGAAGGCACCGTCGCCGTAAACCATGACTTCCACGTGCTTGCCGGTGGCTTTGAGGATGCGCTCCTGAATATCGAGAACCAGGGGCTTTGCCTCTCTCGGGAAGAGCTTGACCTTGTCTTCGGTGGACTTGTTGGAGCCCAGGAGACCGTACAGCTCATTGTAGCCGCTGCCATTTACCGGTGCGGTAAGGATATCATCCAGTCCGCAGACTACCTTTGCGCCTGCTTCTTTGAGAATTCTCTTGGTGCGCTTTCTGGTGTGGATGTCGCAGGTGAGAACATGATCCGCATAGTCCAGGATGGTCTTTGCATGGTTTGCGAAGATAATCTCAACCTCTGCGCCGCAGTCTTTGATCAGATTGCTGTAATACTCTACGTAGTCCACGCCGGTGAAGGGGTGCTTGTTTACACCGAACAGCTCACGGTAGCGCTCAAGGCTCAGCACGTCACTGTAGGGATTGACGCCGGCCTCGTCCAGCTGGTCAAGGCTGACGAGCTCATTGCCCACTTCGTCGGAGGGATAGCTCAGCATCAGAACTACTTTCTTTGCGCCTTTCGCGATTCCGCGAAGGCAGATGGCAAAGCGGTTTCTGGAAAGAATCGGGAAGATTACGCCGATGGTCTCTCCGCCCAGCTTTTTGCGCACGTCCTCTGCAATGTCATCTACGGATGCATAGTTGCCCTGTGCTCTGGCAACGATGGATTCTGTCACGGAGATAACATCTTTGTCCCGGAGGGAGAATCCCTCCGCCTCTGCTGCTTCCAGGACACTGTCAGCCACGATGGCGGCCAGATCGTCGCCCTCGCGGATGATGGGGCAGCGGATGCCCCGGGATACTGTGCCTGTTCTGCGTTCCTTTGTACTCATTTTCTTTCTCCTCGGATATTCTGTCTTTTATTCGTATTCCACGGTTGCCGGCGGCTTCGGTGTGAAGTCGTAAAGCACGCGGTTAATGCCCGGTACTTCGGAGATGATTCTCTTTACCAGGTGGTCCATAAGCTCCGGTGCAAGGTGTTCAACCGTAACTTCCATAACATCCGTGGTGTTGATAGCGCGGATGATGCAGGGCCAGTCGAAGGTGCGCTTTCCGTCTTTTACGCCGGTGGATTTGAAATCCGGAACGACGGTAAAGTACTGCCATACCTTGCCTGCAAGGCCCCATTTTGCGAACTCCTCCCGCAGGATGGCGTCGGACTCGCGGACGGCCTCCAGACGGTCGCGGGTGATGGCACCCGGGCAGCGGACGCCGAGACCCGGTCCCGGGAACGGCTGACGGTCAACCATACCCTCCGGAAGTCCGAGAGCACGTCCGACTTCGCGGACCTCGTCCTTGAACAGAATCTTCACCGGCTCTACCAGCTCAAACTGCAGATCCTCCGGAAGTCCGCCGGCATTGTGATGGGCTTTGATTCCGGCCTCACTCTCCAGAATGTCCGGCCAGATGGTTCCCTGAGCCAGGAATTCCACACCGTCCAGTTTTCTTGCTTCTTCGGCAAATACCTCGATAAATTCGCCGCCGATAATCTTTCTCTTAGTTTCGGGATCGGTTACACCGGCCAGCTTATCCAGGAAGCGGTCGGTGGCGTCGACATAGATGAGATTTGCATCCCATTCGTTGCGGAACACCTGGATGACCTGTTCCGGCTCTCCCTTGCGGAGAAGGCCGTGGTTTACGTGTACACATACCAGCTGCTTGCCGATGGCCTTGATGAGAAGGGCAGCGGTAACGGAGGAGTCTACACCGCCGGACAGGGCGAGGAGAACCTTCTTGTCACCTACCTGCTCGCGGATGGCCGCCACCTGCTCATCGATGAATGCCTGGGCCAGTGCCGGCGTGGTGATGCGCTCCATGTTGTCAGGACGTCTGTTGTCTGCCATAGTACCTCCTTATGTGTGGGTCCGCAAAAGCGGATAATTATACATAGCCAGAAATGAAGCGGTATTATTATAACATAATTCTGGAAAGTGAAAAGAAGGAATTTGTTTTCCCTGCAGAAGATATTCGATTCTGCCCCGGCCTTCGGTCGGAGGAGCCCCTCGCGGCTCCCCGCGACTTCAGAAGAAGCCGTCGGGGCAGACAAGAAAGTTGACAGATCAACAAAATGGTGATAGAATCTGCACGTTGATCTGTCAACTTCATCGGATAGAAGATTTGTACTTTTTCAGAAGGAGTGCTAAAATATGAGTATAAAAATTATCATTGATTCTACCACAGACATCCCGGAACAGGTGCTGCATCAGGTGGAGGTTGTGCCGCTTACGGTTTCCTTCGGCGACGAGGAATATCTGGACGGGATTGATTTAAGCCGGGGTGACTTCTACCGGAAGCTGGAGGCGGGGCAGATTCTTCCGAAAACCAGTCAGCCTTCGCCGGAGGCATTTGCAGAGGTATTTCAGAGGATCCATGAGGCCGGGGACGAAGGCGTATTTATCTCGGTAGCTTCCGCCCTGTCGGGAACGTGCCAGAGTGCAGCGATTGCCGCGGCGGATTATCCGGAGATAAGCGTTGTCGACAGCCAGAACGTGGCGGTGGGAACCGGAATTCTCGCGGAGTACGCGCTTCTGCTGATATCCCGGGGGATAACACGGGAAGAGCTTACGCAGAAGCTGGAGAAGAAGCGGGAGGATATCTGCCTTATCGCCATGCTGGATACGCTGGAGTATCTGAAACGGGGAGGCCGGATCTCGAAGACAGCTGCCCTGGCCGGAGGAATCCTGAATATCAAGCCGGTAATTACGGTGAAGGAGGGAGAGATCCTTATTCTCGGCAAAGCCCGGGGCGCAAAGAAGGCCAACAATCTGCTGGTGGAGCTGGCAGAGAAGAACGGCGTGGATTACAGCCTGCCGATTCTTCTGGGATATGCGGGAACTTCGGATGAACTCCTGCAGAATTACATTCATGACAGCAGAAAGCTATGGGAGGGCCATGTGGAGAATCTGGAATATGCCCAGATCTGCAGTGTCGTGGGAACCCATACGGGACCGGGAGCTGTGGCGGCGGCATTTTTCAGAACAAATCAGGACGCGGAAGCAGAATGAAAAGAGGGACATCATGATCGATCGGTTTGAGCGTTTTACATTATCTGTTTTTGCTATTACCCGCTACTGGAACAAGATCGCGACAGAAGAGATGCGGAAACACGGACTGAAGGGAGCCTACGCCCTTTACCTGGTGACGCTGGCGGATGCGGAGGAGGAAATCACGGCGGCCCAACTGGCAGAGATGACCCAGCGGGACAAGGCGGATATCTCCCGGGCCGTGGCAGTGCTGCAGGAACGGGGGATTGCAGAACCCTATAATGGAAGCCGCTATCGGGCACCCATCCGGCTGACGGAGGAGGGAAAGGTCCTTGCGGCGGAGATCCGGCAGAAGGCCACAGCGGCACTGCAGGCAGCAGGGGAAGGCTTATCGGAAGAAATGCGGCAGAATATGTACCAGGCGCTCGACATCATCGCCGGCAATATGAAGGAAATCTGCGAGGGAGATATCCCCATCTGAATACAGGGGAAGGTTTCCGACGGAATACAGGGAGATTTCCACAGAGAAAAAGAAAAAAGCGGGAAAGAATACATCATTGGTATGACGCATTCTTTCCCGTTTCTTATTATAATCAGGACAGAAGGAAAGGAGGTTCGGCATGAAGAGAAAAGGATTTGCAGTTCTGGCGATGACTGTGCTGTTGCTTCTGGCAAATGGCTGCGGCAGCGGGGCGCCGGCCACCGCCGAAAAGACAGCACCAGCCGCGGAAAGTGCCGCAGAAGCAGCGGATAACGCGGCACAGGCCGGAGAGAGCAGGGAACAGGAGGCGGAGAGCGCGGCACAGGAGGAGAGCACAGCGGAAAGCGAGGCCGGGCAGTCTGCGGATGCCGGAAAAGGCACGGAGAATACGGAAACGGGAAATGCCGCCGCAGAGAACGGCTTTGATTTTGACGCCTGGTGCGCGGATCTCTACCGCAGCTGCGATGAAGCATATAAAAACCAGGTGATGCCGAATGCAGGCTATCTTCCCTATGTCCCTTACGCGGACATGCCGCCGGCGAAGCCCTACGAGAGTGTGACGGCGGAGAATCTGCAGGGAAGATGGGTGAACCGCTATAAGGAAGGCGGCGTGGAGTTTGAGGAGGTTCTCACGGTAAACGGAGATACGGCCCGCATCGAGACCTTCCAGGACGGCGTGAAAAAGGGCGTCTGGAATGGTGAGGGCTATTTTTCCATCGAGGACCGGTCCGCGCGCCATGTCTGCCCGGCCTTCCGCATCGATGATGCAGAAGGAAATCTCTGCACCATCTACATCCGCTGGGTGAAGGAGGGGGCCTTCTATGATGGAGGTTTCCTCTGCGAATGGAAGCGGGAAGAGACAGAGGACATCTCGGAACAGTATCTCTATGACACGGTGACGATGGAGAATCTGCAGGGCATCTGGTATACGGATTACATGGAGAACGGCAGCTTTTACCAGGTGATGCTGAAGGTGGACGGGGATAAGAGCTTTATCTTCGAGACAAAGGACGGGGAGCCGACCGATTACTGGAACGGCGAGGGAGAGGCCTCGCTGGTGACAGCGGAGTTCCGTTCCTTTATCCACTGGCCGGAGCTCTTAATTAATAAGAAAGACGGCGTAAATCTCTGCGGCATCTATATCAGCCGGGTGGATGAATATGCCTTCTATGACGTGGGACTCCACAACTGGTACATGAAGGTTACAGAGGAAGGACTCCGGGAGATGGGAATTTATCCGGAGGACTGGAATGTGACCTGGCTCGATGACGGAGGGGCAGAGGTGGTGAATACCTATACGGTAACCACCCGCCCGACGGTGCCGATCCTTCCGACGGAAGAGGAACCGGTACGCTATGTCTGGAATGTGACGGTGGAAGGGGATGACGGCGTAAAGGGAGAATTCAGAACAGAGGTTTATGAGGATTCCATCTATTTCCCGTCTGCAGCGGATGTGGTCTGGGAAGAGGATGTGAACGGGGACGGCCTCATGGATCTGGTGGTTTTCCGCGGAGCTGTCGGGGCCCACGGAACCATGTATCAGGACTGCTATCTCCGGGAAGGAAAGGGCTTTGTACGGTTGGAAGGCTATCCCGAGATTCCGGATCCGTATGCGGATCCGGAGACCGGGCGCATCTACGGAACGGAACGTGACGCTGCCGATGCCTGCGCGGAAGTCATTTATGAGATCCGGGGGCACGCCGTAGAGCTGGTGGAGGAGCATTATTATGTCTGGGATGAGGCTGCCGGCAACTATATCGAAAAGCAGTAATAAGCTGGCTGCTTTGGCGGAATACAGATGAAACGGGATCAGGCCTGCACTTCCAGAAACTGCAGGAAGGCCCGGATGATGGGCCAGTCCTTCCGGGATGGGAGCATAGCAAGGCCGATTTCCCGGTAAAGAGGCGGGTCAAAGGGACGCCGGTCCAGACCGGAACCGGCAGCCTTAAGCATCAGCTCAGGCATGATGCCCACGCCGTAGCCGGAGGCGATAAAGGAGAGAACGGAAATATTGTCCCGGAGAGTCATGCGGATCTTCGGTGTGATCCGGTTTTTCCGGAACAGGGGGATGACTTCGTTGTCATTGACCCGGCGCTGAAGTATGACCGGCTGGGTGGCAATCTCCTCAAAGGTCACGGAATCCCTTGCCGCATAGGGATGTCCCGGCGGCAGGACAGCGTAGAGAGGATCCCGGTAAATAGGATAAAAGCGAAGCGAATCGGGAGCGGGAGCGGTGAGAAAACCGCAGTCCACGCTCCCTTCGTGGATCATGCGGGAAATCTCGGAATAGGCGCCGTCATGGATCTCCAGTAAGACATCCGGATACTTTGCATTGAAGAGGCGGATGATGCGGGGCATCCAGACGCAGTTGATGCTGGTGAAGGTGCCGATGCGGAGGCGCCCGGAGATTTTTGTATTCAGGGAGTTTGCAGTCTGCACAAGATGGTGGTGTCTGCTGACCAGGTCACGGATAACGGGGAGAAGCTTTTCACCCTCATGGGTGAGAACGGCCCCGTTTTTTTTGCGGGTAAAGAGAGTGACGGAGAGTTCCTGCTCCAGAGACGCGATGGCATGGCTTACGCCGCCCTGGGTGTAGCCCAGCATGTCTGCTGCGGTGGTAATACTGCCGGTTTCCGCCACTTTAAGAAAAATTTCATAATGATCGGAAGAGGCTTTCATGGGACTCCTTTCAATATAAAATCTAATTTAAAAATAATATAACATTGAAAATACTAATATATACAATCATTGTATCCGATGATTTCGCCGGAAACAAGGGAATCTGCTGATTGCGTTAAAAGTTAGACAAATCTGTCAGGTAGATAAATTAACGTGCTAGTTAAGAAAATATCGTGAAAGTTAAGAAAATAACTTTGCTTGACGCGGCTTTTTCTATCGTTTAGCATCGAAGTATCAGATGGTAAAAATCGGAATAATTGATGATTTCATTTCCCAGGAGGGAGGGATTGCTTTGAGAGAAACCAGCAGTATTCCGTTCCGGGACACTCCGGAACAGGCGGCGGAGCTTAAGGCGTGGCTTGCGGAGAATAAGAATATGCCCGGAGCTGCTCTGCCGGCGCTGCAGAAGGCGCAGGAAATCTACGGATATCTCCCCGTGGAGGTGCAGACGGTGATCGCGGATGCACTGGAAAAGCCGCTGGCGGAGATCTACGGTATCTCCACATTTTATTCGATGTTCACCCTGGTGCCCCAGGGGCGTCACAAGGTCAGTGTCTGTATGGGGACGGCCTGCTACGTGAAGGGCAGCGGCCGTATCCTGGAGCTTCTGCAGCAGAAGCTGGGTATAAAGGACGGACTGACACCGGACGGCAGGTTCAATCTGGAATCCTGCCGGTGCCTCGGGTGCTGCGGCATGGCTCCGGTGATGATAGTGGACGGGGACGTCTACGGGAATCTGACCGGCGATGAGCTGGATGCGATTCTCAGCAAATATGAGTAAGGAGGTGCCGTGATGAAAAAGGTGAAGAAGATTAAAAGCCTGGAGGACCTGAACGCCATCCGGGATACGACGGCACCGGGGCTTAATCCCCAGGATGACTCGGTCCGCGTGGTGGTGGGGCTTGCCACCTGCGGCGTGGCGGCAGGCGCCCAGAATGTGTTTCAGGCACTGCATGAGAAGGTTGCGGAAGAGGGACTGGAAAATATTCATATCGTCCCAACCGGCTGCGTGGGCATCTGCCAGTTTGAACCGGTGGTGGAGGTATATATGAAGGGAACCAGGACCACCTATGTGCATATGTCGGCGGAGAAGGTGAACCGGGTGGTGCGTCAGCACCTGCGGGGCGGCAATGTGGTTGCCGAATTCACCATCGGCGCCCGCGTCTAGCGCAGTGGGATGTCCCCACTGAGCTGGACGCTCCGCGGGGATGCGCACGCGTGCTGAACAGCAGATGATGCCTGTCGGCATCCAGCACGCGGCGCTCAAGACACGCTGGCGTGTCTTGAATTACGTGTAAGGAGGTTACAATGTACAGATCCTATGTATTGGTTTCCGCCGGCACGGGCGCGACGCCGGAGGCAACCAGAAAGATAACGGATGAGTTCATCCTGCAGATTCGCCTGGCCGGTCTGTCGGAGGAAGTACAGGTCATCCACGATGCGAATCTCGGCATCCAGAGCGCAGGTCCGGACGTGGCCATTTTCCCGGATTCCACAATATACGGCCATATTCACCCGGAGGATGTGCCGGAGATTGTCACCGAGCATCTGCTGAAGGGAAACCGGGTTACCCGTCTTCTCTATGATGAGACAGCGGTCCGGGATTCTGCCCGGAGTCTCGAGGACACCCCGTTCTATAAAAAACAGGTCCGGATTGCGCTCCGCAACTGCGGCGTGATCAATCCGGAGGATATCAACGAATATATCGCAAGAGACGGCTATGCGGCCCTTTATAAGGCCCTGACGGAAATGACGCCGGACGGCGTTATCGAAGAGGTCCTGGCCAGTGGTCTCCGCGGCCGCGGCGGCGCCGGATTCCCCACGGGAAGAAAGTGGCAGTTTGCCAGCGGAAACCGGGGCAAGGTACAGAAATATGTGTGCTGCAACGCCGATGAGGGCGACCCGGGTGCGTTCATGGACCGAAGCGTTCTGGAGGGCGATCCCCACAGCGTGATTGAAGCCATGGAAATCGCGGCTTACGCCATCGGCGCGGATATGGGCTATGTGTATGTCAGAGCAGAGTACCCGGTGGCGGTAAAGCATCTGCAGCTGGCCATCGACCAGGCCAAGGAGAGGGGACTTCTGGGGAAAAATATCTTCGGCACGGATTTCAGCTTTGAGCTGGAGCTTCGTCTCGGCGCCGGCGCCTTTGTCTGCGGCGAGGAGACGGCCCTCATGACCAGTATCGAGGGCAAGCGGGGCGAGCCCAGAACCCGTCCGCCGTTCCCGGCGGTGAAGGGCCTGTTCGCCCAGCCCACCATTTTAAATAACGTGGAAACCTACGCCAATATCTGTCCCATCATCCTGAAGGGAGCGGAGTGGTTTTCCTCCATCGGATGCGAAAACAGCAGGGGAACGAAGGTATTTGCCCTGGGCGGAAAAATCCGCCACACCGGCCTTGTGGAGGTTCCGATGGGAACCACCCTCCGGGAGATTATCGAGGAGATCGGCGGCGGCATCCCCAATGAGAAACACTTCAAGGCGGCCCAGACCGGCGGCCCCTCCGGCGGATGTATCCCGGCGGAGCTGATTGACACCTCCATCGACTATGACAACCTCCTGCGCATCGGCACCATGATGGGTTCCGGCGGTATGATCGTCATGGACGAGGATACCTGCATGGTGGATATCGCCAAGTTCTTCCTGGAATTCACCGTGGATGAGAGCTGCGGTAAATGTACCCCCTGCCGTGTGGGCACCAAGCGCCTTCTGGAGCTCCTCAACAAGATCACCGAGGGCAGAGGCACCATGGAGGATCTGTCCCGCATCGAGGAGCTGGCGGCCTTCATCAAGGAAAACAGCCTCTGCGGCCTGGGACAGACGGCACCCAACCCGGTTCTGTCCACGCTCCGGTATTTCCGGGATGAGTATGTGGCCCACATTGAGGAGAAGCGATGTCCGGCGGGCGTCTGCAAGAATCTTTTGAGCTACCGGATTGACCCGAATCTTTGCCGGGGCTGCACCGCCTGCACCAAGTCCTGTCCGACGGGAGCCATCGCGGGAAGCCCGAGAAATCCGCATAAGATTGATACGCAGAAGTGCATCCGGTGCGGCAGCTGCATGGAGAAGTGCCGGTTCGGCGCCATCGTACGCGGATAAAGCGGATAGGAAAGGAGGGAACCTATGATTTCGGTAAATGTGGGGACGGTGGATATCGTCAACCTGAAAATCAATAATATTCCTGTCCGCGCTGCGGCGGGATCAACCATACTGCAGGCGGCACATGCGGCGGGAATCGCGATTCCGACATTGTGCTACCTGAAGGAAATCAATGAGATCGGCGCCTGCCGCGTCTGCGTGGTGGAAGTGAAGGGCATGAAAAACCTGGTGCCGGCCTGTGTCCATCCCATCAGCGAGGGGATGGAAGTATTTACCAACAATGAGCGGGTCCAGGCGGCCAGACGGACCAACCTGAAGCTGATTCTGTCCATCCATGCCCAGACCTGCCTTACCTGCTCCCGGAGCGGCGACTGCGAGCTGCAGCGTCTCTGCAGGGAGTACGGCGTCGACAACAACGTGGCATTCGAGGGAGAAAAGATTCCCTATGAGCTGGATGAGTCCACCGCCCATATGGTGCGGGACAACAATAAGTGTATTCTCTGCCGCAGATGCGTCGCGGTCTGTACGGCCAACCAGGGCGTTTCCGCCATCGGCATCGCGGAGCGTGGATTCTCCACCCACGTGGGCAGCGCCTTTGACACGAAGCTGGACAGCTCTTCCTGCATCCACTGCGGACAGTGCATCATCGCCTGTCCCACCGGCGCACTCCATGAGAAGTTCCATGAGGACCGGGTGTGGAAGGCGCTTAATGACCCGGAGAAATATGTTATCATCCAGACAGCGCCCAGCGTCCGGGCCGGTCTCGGGGAAATGTTCAATCTCCCCATCGGCACCAACGTGGAAGGCAAGATGTGTGCGGCAATGAGACGTCTGGGATTCGATGCGGTCTTTGACACGGATTTCGCGGCGGACCTGACTATCATGGAGGAGGCCACGGAATTCCTGGAGAGAAAGCTTAACGGCGGGAAGCTTCCCCTTCTCACCAGCTGCTGTCCGGGCTGGATTAAGTACTGTGAGACCTTCCATCCGGATTTCATCCCGAATCTCTCCAGCTGCAAGAGTCCCATGCAGATGTTCGGCGCCATGGCCAAGAGCTATTACGCCGAAAAGATGGGCCTTGACCCGAAAAACATCTATGTGGTGGCGGCCATGCCCTGCACGGCCAAGAAGTTTGAGATCACCCGGGACGACATGTGCGGTGCGGGAGAAGGCATCCCGGATGTGGACTGCGCCATTACCACCAGAGAGCTGGGGCGGATGTTCCAGCGGGCGGGACTTCTGTTCAACGACCTGCCGGAGGAAGACTTTGACCGGGCCCTGGGCATTGCCACCGGCGCGGCCCATATCTTCGGCGCTTCCGGCGGCGTGATGGAGGCAGCCCTCCGCACGGCCACCGAGGTGCTGACCGGCAAGGAGCTGCAGAAGCTGGAATTCCATGAGGTGAGAGGCGCCCACGGCATCAAAGAAGCAGAGTACGAGATCGCCGGAACACCAGTCCGGGTCTGCGTGCTCAGCGGAACCGCCAATGCAAAGATTGTTCTGGACCAGGTGCGCAGAGGGGAGAAGCAGTATGACTTCATCGAGGTCATGGCCTGCCCCGGCGGCTGCGTCAATGGCGGCGGACAGCCGATTCAGCCTTCCGTCATCCGCAACTTCCAGAGCGTATCCGCAAAGCGCTCCCAGGCCCTGTACGGCGAAGACGCGGGCATGGTGCTTAGAAAGAGCCATAAGAACCCGCTGATCAAAGAGGTCTACGACACCTACCTTGAGAAACCGGGCAGTGAGAAAGCCCATCATCTGCTTCATACCAGTTATGTGGACAGGAGCAGAAGGAAATAATAACATAATAACAGGGGCGTCGCACCAGATAACACAGCAGTACTTTTCTAAGTTCTGAAAATCCGGCCAAATGGCCGGATTTTCTTATCAATGCCTGCCTTTCTTCATTTTTTCGAAAACGGGTGCACACTAGAACTACAAATCATCACTGTTAGTGCGTTCGTGCAAAATCCAAAAGAAATTTACGCACTGAAGCAAGGTTTTATCTTATATGGTGCGTTCGTGCACAAGCTTCCGACCTGTAAAACAGTAGATTTCAAAGGCTGTTCTTAAAAATAAGAACTGAATTGCGCACTTTACGAGGAATCTGTATTCTCTGGTGTGAAAAACAATTGTCTCACCGAAATGTCAGGTTCTGCACGAACGCACTATACTCCGAGTATTCTTTAAATGATGCGTAAAAAAAATTTGCTAAATGCATGAACGCACCAAATACTCTGAAACACCTGCTATGGTGTGTCAAAAACTATCCATAGTGCGGCAGTTCATCTCCTGCTTGTTGCAGGATACGTTAATCATCGAAAAGGGACAATATGATAAAAACTGCTTTTCCTTTGTGCCGGGCTTCATTATAATGTTATGCATATGTGAGCCGGAAGGAGACAGCAGATATGGAATTCAGGACGGTGGCGCTGATCGGCGCCGGATGTCCGGGCCTCCACCATAGGACTTCCGAGAGAGGCCAGGTTTTCGACGCTGCAGGATCTGGATGCGAAGCGTCCCACGGAGATCGAGATGTTTTCCGGAACGCTCATTCGGATGGGAAAGGAACTGGGTGTTCCCACGCCCTTCAATGAATTCGCCTACCACACCATCCGGGCGCTGGAGGAGAAAAATGCCGGGAAGTTTTGCTGAGACTGAGGCTGCAGGGGGCATCCAGGAGGCCGGAACGAGGCAGAATATCGGAGAGAAAGACAGGAAAGGCAAGACAGAATAATCATGATTCACCACATACATCATCACGGAAAAACGAGAGACATGACGCAGGGGCCGATTACAAAGCAGCTCCTGCTTTTTGCGCTGCCGCTCATGTTCGGAAACATTTTCCAGATGATGTATAACACGGTGGATGTCATCGTGGTCGGAAATTTCGTGGGCAAGGAAGCACTGGCGGCGGTGGGTTCCACCACCACCATCATTAATATGCTGGTGTTTTTCTTCAACGGGTTTTCCATCGGTGCCGGCGTGGTGATAGGCTATCATTTCGGCGCCAAGGATGAGGAGAAGCTTCACACGGCCATTGAGACCACCATGACCATGACGTTTCTCCTGTGCATTGCCTTTACCGCCATCGGCATGGGTTATGTGAAGCCGATGCTTCGGCTGATGGCTACCCCGGAGGACGTGTTCCCCGATGCGGTGCGGTATCTCACCATCTACTTTGCCGGCATCGCGGGGCTTCTGCTTTACAATATCGGCAGCGGAATCCTCAGGGCTGTGGGCAATACGGTGATGCCTCTGATGTTCCTGATTCTGACCAGTATCCTGAATATCATTCTGGACGTGTTTTTTGTGGTGTCGCTCCACCTGGGCATCAGCGGCGTGGCCTATGCCACGATTCTTTCCCAGTTTATCTCAGCGGCGCTGACGCTTCTTCTGCTGTCCACCAGCAGCGAGATCTACCGTCTGACCTGGCATGACCTGCACATTAACCGGGAGGTCCTGGGCAATATTATCACCGTGGGACTGCCGGCCGGTATCCAGTCGGTGATTACCGCATTTTCCAATACCTTTGTGCAGGCCTATATTAATTTCTTCGGTTCCAGCTGCATGGCCGGCTGGAGCTGCTACAACAAGCTGGACCAGCTGGTGTTTCTGCCGATGCAGAGCGGCGGCATGGCGGCGACGGCATTTGTCAGCCAGAACATCGGCGCAGAGCAGGAGGAACGGGCGGATAAGGGAACCATCCGGGCCATCGAGCTGACGCTGGCGGTGACGATGGGGATTATTCTTATCCTGATTGTATTTGCCAGACAGGCGGTCATGCTGTTTACCAGAGACGAGGAAGTCATCGCATTCGGCGTCATGTTTATCCGGACCAATACCATCTTCCTTCTGTGCAACTGCATAAATCACGTGCTGGCCGGAGCGCTCCGGGGCCGCGGGGATTCCCGGGGACCGATGGTTATCATGCTGACCAGCTTTGTGGTGATACGGCAGATTTATCTCTTTGTCCTGACCCGGTTCATCTCCAACACGCCCAGGCCCGTGGGCTTCAGCTATCCTGTGGGCTGGACCATCTGTATGCTGCTGGAGCTGACCTATTACTATGTGCGGTGGGGAAAGGGCAGGAAAATGGTTAAGACAGCATGAGTACAGCAGAGAATAGATAGCAGCAAAGAAAAGAGGAAAAGTATATGCTTCATATCGGCTGTCATCTGTCCAGTACGGGCGGATATCTTGCCATGGGGAAGGAGGCGCTGCGGATCGGCGCGGATACCTTCGCCTTTTTTACCAGGAATCCCCGGGGCGGGAACGCAAAGCCCATGAATGTGGAAGATGCGGAGGCTTTAAGGGACCTGCTGCGGGAGCATCACTTTGCCCCGCTGGTGGCCCATGCGCCCTACACTTATAATCTCTGTTCCGACAAGGAGACTAACCGGGAGTTTGCAAAGCGGTCCATGAAGGAAGACCTGGAGCGGCTTTCGTATCTGCCCGGAAACTATTACAACTTTCATCCGGGAAGCCATATGAAGCAGGGCCTCGAAGAAGGCATCCGCATGATCGCGGAAGCGCTGAATGAGCTGATGACGGAGGACATGGAGACGATCATTCTCCTGGAGACCATGGCCGGGAAGGGAACCGAGGTGGGCCGCACTTTTGGGGAACTTCGGCAGATTATCGACGCGGTTCGCTTTCCGGAGCATATGGGCGTCTGCCTGGACACCTGCCATGTATTCGATGGCGGATATGATATTCAGAACAGGCTGGATGAGGTGGTGGATACCTTTGACCGGGAAGTGGGGCTCGGGTACCTCAAGGCCATTCATCTGAATGACAGTAAGAACACATTTGCCAGCCACAAGGACCGGCATGAGGTGATTGGAGCAGGGGCTCTCGGCTTGGAGACCTTCCGGGCGGTGGTAAACCACCCGAAGCTTAAGGAACTTCCCTTTATTCTTGAGACGCCCCAGCCGGATAATGACGGCTATATGAGAGAGATTGCCATGGTGCGGGGCCTGGTGAGAGAGTCCTGAACCCGGCTGGAAAATGGAAACGTCGCAGCAATACCCGGAAAGGTTAAAAGCTTTCCGGGTAAAATTTTGTGCCAAAACGGTTAATTAACGGTTACACAATGGTTGCACCGCCGGGCTGTACTATGATAAAATGGATACAGAGGAAATGAATACAGAAGAGTCAAAAGAAATGCTCAGACAGGATTGGGGGCTGCGATATGACACTGAATGAGATGAGGCGTCTGCGGATTGAGATGGGGATCTCTTATAAAGAGATGGCGGAAAAAGCCGGCATTCCGCTGGGAACACTGCAGAAGGTATTCGGCGGGGTTACGCAGAATCCCCGCAGAGAGACGCTGCGGAAGATTGAGGAGGCGCTGCTTAGGGAGCGGAGGATCTCCCCGGCGGGAACAAGCATGGTGCGGGAAAAGCAGACACCATACTATGTCGGAAGCGCGGCGAAGGCATCCGATGACGCGGACAAACTTCCCCATGTGTATCCCCGGCAGGGGCAGTATACGGTACAGGATTATCTGTCCCTTCCCGATGACCAGCGAGTGGAGCTGATCGACGGGGTATTTTATGATATGGCTGCGCCGTCGTATCCCCACCAGATTATCGGAGGGAGTCTGCATGCCCAGCTGCTGGCCTTTCGGAACAGCCGCAGAGGGCCGTGTATTCCGCTGATTTCTCCGGCGGATGTGCAGCTGGATCGGGATGAGAAGACGATGGTGCAGCCGGATGTGATGATCGTCTGCGACCGTTCGAAGATTGAGCGGAACCGGGTTTTCGGTGCACCGGATTTTATTGCGGAGGTGCTTTCTCCATCGACCAGAAAAAAGGATATGAACCTTAAGATGATGAAGTATGCCGAGGCGGGCGTCCGGGAATACTGGCTGATTGACCCGGATACCAGGCGGGTGGTGGTCTACGACCTGGGACACGAGAGCATCCCGGTTATTTATACATTCGGAGATCCCATTCCCGTCCTCGTCTGGAACGGGGAATGCGTCATAAACCTTATGGATGCGGCGGAGCTTCTGGATGAACTGAATCTGCCTGCGGATTGATTCCGGGGGTCTGCTGTGGTACCATAATTATCAGAAAAAGGCATTGAAAGCATCATGTTTTGACAGAAATAGGGGGACAGCTGTGAATTCACTGATTCTGATAATGATATATGCAGGAAGCGCCCTGATGGTGTGGAACATCCTGCGGTATGCGGATTTCATGCGGAATATGCCGAAGATAGAGGGATTTCAGAACACCCGGGAGGTGCTGGTCCTGCCTCTGGTTCTGCTGATTCTTTTTCTGGCGGGATACCTGGCCATCGCCTTATTCGGCCATCCGGGCATTCTGGTGGCGGCGATTCTCTTCGGCGGCAGTATCTTTGTGGCCATGGCGGTGGCACTTCTTCAGATGATTCTTCAGCGGGTGCAGGCGAATGAGCAGCTGGCGGCAGCACTCCGGGAGGCGGAGGCGGCAAGCACGGCAAAATCCGTTTTCTTATCCAATATGTCCCATGACATCCGGACGCCCATGAATGCCATCATCGGATATACAGACCTGGCGAGGAAGAGCAGGGATCCGGAGAAAACTGAGGAATATCTGGAGAAGATTGCCGTTTCGGGAGACCATCTTCTGTCTCTCATCAATGATGTGCTGGAGATGAGCCGCATCGAGAGCGGGAAGATGGAGCTGGAGGAGACGGTGATGAACCTGCACCGGGTGATGGAAGATGCCCGGGAGATATTCTCACTCCAGATGGAGACAAAGCAGATTGTATTTTCCGTGGACAGCAGCGGGGTGCGGGACAGCTTTGTTATATGTGACCGGACCGGATTCGACCGGATTCTTCTCAACCTGCTGAGCAATGCCTGCAAGTTTACGCCGGAGGGCGGAAGCGTCGCGGCGACCCTTACCCAGATGGAACATGCGCCGGAAGGATGCGGCACCTATCTTCTGCGCGTGAAGGATACGGGTATCGGGATGACGGAGGAATTCGCCGAGAAGGTATTCGACATGTTCGAGCGGGAGCGCAACTCCACCGTCAGCGGAATTCAGGGCACCGGCCTCGGCATGGCCATCACGAAGGAGATCGTGGATATGATGGGCGGCGCCATCGAGGTACATACGGCCCCGGGACAGGGTACCGAATTCCTCGTGACGCTGACATTTGCCCTGGCGGCGGAAGAAGAGATATCCCGTTATGTGCACGCGGGACATGGTGAGAGGGCAGAAGCAGACATCGGACCGATCCGGCTGCTTCTTGCGGAGGATATCGCCACCAACCGGGAGATCGCCGTGGCACTCCTGGAGGAGATGGGATATGCGGTTGATACGGTAAATAACGGAAAAGAAGCGGTGGAACGCATCGAAGCCGCAGCGCCGGATACCTATCAGGCAATCCTTATGGATATCCAGATGCCTGTGATGAACGGATATGAAGCGGCGCGGGCCATCCGAAGCCTTGCGGATAAGGATCGGTCGTCCATCCCCATCGTGGCCATGACGGCCAACGCCTTCCGGGAGGACGTACAGGCAGCTGCAGAGGCCGGCATGAACGGTCATGTGGCGAAACCGGTGAATCCGCAGAATCTGAAAATGACTCTCCGGGAGGTGCTCCTGGAAAGAAAAGAAGGAGAAGAGTGATGGCAGTGCGGGTAATGGCAGTCTGCGGACTGAAAAATTCCGGGAAAACAACCCTGATTTCCGCGCTGGTCAGGGAGCTTTCTTCGCGGGGATACCGGACGGCGGTCATCAAGCATGACGGACATGATTTTGCCTGTGATGTGCCGGGAACCGACAGCAGCCAGTTTATGGAGGCCGGTGCCTGCGGGGCGGCCGTGTATTCGGAGGGGCGGCTCTTTGTACACCGCCTGGGCTTTTCCGGTGACGCGCTGGCGCTGGTTTCCCTGTTCCCCGGGGCGGATGTGGTGATCATCGAGGGTATGAAGGACAGCACGCTGCCGAAGATGGAGGTGGTCCGCCGGGGCATCGGGGATAAACCGGTATCGAACCCGGAGGGGAGAATACTCATCGTGACGGATTATCCTTCGGGAACCTTTGCGGAAAAACAGGCATCTTTTGAGGAAACGGGAAGAATCGCGGACGCGGTGCTGGGCATTCCGGAGGCAGAGTTCTGAGACAGGGGCATAGGCGCACGCGAACAGGTCCTGAGACAAGGGCAAATGCGCACGCAAACAGATCCGGAAACAGGAAAAAGCAATGAAGGATGAACTATACAGAAACTGTGCCGCGGCGATCCTGGCAGGGGGGAAGAGCCTTCGCATGGGAGAAGACAAGGCAGGACTTACCTGGGAGGGGAAGACCTTCCTGGAGCGTATTGCCGGAGAACTGGGCAATTTTCCGGCCCGGTTCGTGTCCCTGGGGGCAGAACAGAACTCTTCAGAAGGACAGGTGTGGCAGATGCCGGAAGGACAGACACCGGAAGGACAGGTGCCGGAGGGTTGGACCGTGGTCCGGGACCGATACGAAGATGCCGGCCCTATGGCAGGGATCGGGGCTGTTCTGGAGGCGAGTCCATTTCCCTGGGTATTTGTGGTCTCCTGTGATATGCCCCGGATAAATTCTGCCGTGGCAGAGTATCTGTGGGAACATGCCTCTGAAGGCACGGACCTGGTGGTACCCGCGGCAGAAGACGGCAGAAGGCATATGACCTGCGCTCTGTGGAACCGCAGCGCCCTGCCGCTTATCCGCAGACGGCTCAGAGAGGGAGACAGCCGTCTTTATACCCTTTGCGGGGAAATGCAGACGGTTTCGGTGCCGGTAAATGAGAAGATTGCACAGGCAGTGGAAAATATCAACACGCCGATGGCGTACCTCAGACTGAAAGGGACGGGTGAGTGATATGGCCGGAAAGAAGAAAAAGAGAGAGCCTCTTTCGCCGGAGGAAAAGAAGCGGCGCAGCCAGGCCAGAAGGATGATCGCCGGCACGGCGGCCGGCGCAGCAGTGGTGGGCGCAGTTCCCATTCCCATCGCGGACTCGGCACTTCTTGTGCCGCTGCAGCTGCATATGCTGACCCGTATCGCCAAAATCTACGGGATGGAGAAGGATTCCGCGGAGAACGCCGTCATCGATAACATCATCAAGGTAGGGGCCACCACCATGGCCGGAAGAACTATCCTGTCGGTGCTGAAGGGTGTGCCGGGCATTCATCTGGCGGCCTCGGTTCTGAATGCGCTGGTAGCCGGTACCGTGACCTACGCGGCGGGAGAGATCAGCGCGATGGTGTTTGAGGGAATACAGCGCGGAACCATTGACCCGAAGACCATCGACTGGGCCCGCTATATCGAGGTGCTGTACCGGGAGAAGATGCCGGAGTATACGGAGCTTATCCAGGAGGCCCTGGAGAAGCGCTCGGCGGAAGATGTGCTGAAAAACCTGGTGAAGATTCTCGGCAGAAAGGAGAAGAAGGACAGTGATTCAGGAATGCAGAATGATGCAGGAGGAGATCGTTAAGCTGCGCAGAGACCTTCACCGGATTCCGGAGCTGGGATGTGTTCTTCCGGAAACCTGTGCTTATGTGGAAGCGCGTCTTAAAGAACTGGGGATTCCGTGCCGTCAGATCGCTGAAAACGGCGGTATTCTGGCGGAGATTGATACCGGAAAGCCTGGAAAGACGCTGCTGCTTCGGGCAGACATGGACGCCCTGCCCGTCCCGGAAGAGACGGGACTTCCTTTTTCTTCGGAGCGGGAAGGCAGGATGCACGCCTGCGGCCATGATGCCCATACGGCCATGCTGCTGGCCGCAGCGAAGGTAATCCTTAAGCACCGGGAGAAGCTGAGCGGTACCGTCCGTCTGCTGTTTCAGACCGGGGAAGAGGTGATGGACGGGGCGGAAATGGCCATCCGCGAGGGAGCTTTGGAACCTCGTCCCGATGCGGTGTTCGGCATGCACATCGGTACCATCATGGGCGCAGAGATCCCGGCGGGGACGGTGATCGCCGCACCGGGATGCGTGATGGCTTCCTGCGACCGGTTTCTCATACGCATTAAGGGAATCGGCTGCCACGGATCAACACCGGAGAAGGGCGTGGACCCGATTACCGTCGGGTCCCATATTGTAACAGGACTGCAGGAGCTCATCGCCAGAGAGTGTCCCGGGCGGGATGCGAGGGTTCTGACCGTGTGCCGGTTTACGGCGGGACATACCTGGAATGTGATTCCGGATACGGCGGAGCTGGAGGGAACGGTCCGGGCGGTCAGCGATGAAGTCCGGCAGCAGATCCTCGGAAGAATCCGGGAGATTGCAGAGGGCATTGCCCACACCTACCGGGCGGAGGCAGAGGTGGAGATGGCCCTCGGCTCCGCGCCGGTTATCAACAACCCGGAGATGGCAAAACTGGCCGCGGAGGCAGCCGCGGCTGCCGTAGGAGCAGACCATGTGATGACACAGATTGCGGGTCCCACCATGATCGCCGAGGATTTCGCCAGCTATCTGCAGCGGGTGCCGGGGGCATTCCTCTTCCTGAGCTCTTCCAACCCGGCGAAGGGAACGGACAGACCCCATCACAGCAGCCGGTTTGACATCGACGAGGACGTGCTGTGGGAGGGCGCCGCAGTGTTTGCATCCATCGCTAAGCGGTATCTCGGCGCGGAGTAAGGAATTACGGCAGCCCGGGACAGGAATGGAGGCTGGAAAAAGGGGGACTGCAGATCTCTATGTCCATTTCCTGTCATCGGATCTGTCGCGAATACCGTTGCAGCAGTCATCCGCAGGCCAAAAGCAGATCGTATACCTTGAAATGGCAGCAGGGATCCGCTGTCAGAACAGCAAGTACAGGCTTTAAGCTCTGACTGAACCGAAGAAATCGGATCTGTTCATCAAATCTGCTGTTCTGGATCTGTTTTTTCTATAAGGCAAAATAGCAAGAACCGGATCACAGCAGATCTTAAGGTCGGAAATCCGAATCGGATCCGCTTTTGCACTTCCGGCTTCC
>Ga0256405_10004248_pt1 | contig 27280 bp, 23 predicted proteins | sample RumenRJG_02DNA_FD_189096 | JGI IMG/M metagenome (GOLD analysis project Ga0256405, IMG submission 189096) | Bovine rumen microbial communities from Lethbridge, Alberta, Canada - RJG_02 | ecosystem: Host-associated > Mammals > Digestive system > Stomach > Rumen | place: Canada: Alberta... | reverse complement strand
CCCGACCTAGGTCGAGTCTGAGGCCTGCGGGCGGATGGCGGGTGGTCGTAGTCTAAAGTGACGTTATGTCAGCCACCATTTTGTCCCGACCTAGGTCGGGTCTGAGGGAAACCGGCCGCGCTCAGTTATGGCAGCCGTGCCCGGCACGCCGGACGCAGCGCCTACTCATCATCAATACCAAGAATATGCTTTGCTTTGCGCTGGTTCGCGCCTGCCCGGTCGTTGGCGGCAATTTCCTTTACCTTTTCCGTCAGCTGCGAGTATTTTCCCGCCGCAAAGATATCAAGCCCGGTACCTACGGTCGCCGCGTCCTTTGACACCAGATATTTGCCGCACATGTCGCCGTACTGCGGCCGCGCGTATTTGACGAACAGCTTGCCGATCGCATAGCGCAGCGGCTTGCGCTTGTCGTCTTTCAGGCACTCCTCCGCAAGCGTAAACACGGTATTCTCATCAACGTTGTCGGCCTCAAACAGTGCGTCGCAGACTTTCGCCTTGGTGCTGTCGGACGCTTTTTTGTCCTTCAGCACCGATGACAAGTATTCGTTTCCTTCGGAAGTGTTAAGCTTGGCAATGACCGGATAGCAGGCTTCCTTGACCACGCCTTCGGGATCATGCTTGGCTCGGTACACAAGATACGGAACTGCATCGGCTATTTTCAGTGAATCGGCCGCCTTGATGGCCTCAAGCCGAACCCGGTAATGGCCGTCCTTGATCCCCTGAATGATCGTATTCTGCACGGAGCTCTTCGGATAATGCTTTATGCCGGAAATGACGTACTGGCGCACGATGGGATCGGGGTCGCCGAACAATGACTCAAGCACTTTGAGCGAATCCTGTACGCCGATCTCGCCCAGCGCCTGGGCTGCATAGGCGCGTGTAAACGACGTTTCATCAGTGTCCTGCGCAAGCGTCGTAAGTTCGGGTACGGTCTCCTTTGCCTTCAGCTTGCCGAGTACCTTCACTACATTCTGGCGCTGCGGCACCGACAGATCCTCCCTGTCCAAAAATCCGGCGATTACCTTTGCCTCAGGCTCTCCGCCGATCTCGCCCGCCGTAGTCAGCGCGTTGTTAAAATAGGTTTCATTATCGCTCTGGAGCAGCTCCATCACCGCGGGCAGCGCATCCTTACACTTTACCGCAGCGGTGTACTTAAAGACTTCGGTCACCAGACTGTCAGATTCGTCATAAGGATCGTTGAGCATGGTTACCGCATAATCTTCCAGACAGGGATCCTCCATCTTTGAAAAATAAGCGAGCAGCTTCTTTTTGACCGTTTCATTCTGCGTCACCTGAAACAGATCATACGCTTCTTCCATAAAGCGCGGGTCATCGTTTTTCATCAGCGTGTCGAACAACGTAAGGATGTCGGACTCTATGCCGTATTTTATGGTCTCGCGGTTGTCCTTCACCGTATTCTTGCCGCTGTCTTTTTTCTCAGCCTCCGCAGCCTTTTTGCTGTCGGGAGATTTCGGGCGCTTTGCCGCAGGCACATGCGCCTTTACCGCAGCCGGCGCGGATCCCTGCTGAGCGCCGGATATCGCGTCAGCAGCGTCATCAGCTGCAGCTGCCGCAGCCGATGGCTCAGGCACAGCGGAAGGAGCTGACGCCTCCTGAGCGAACACAGGGGCAGCAGTCTGGCATACCAGAAGTAAGCTGAGCAGCGCAAAACAGATACCGGCTTTTTTCATCGAAATCTCCTTAATAAAAACTCCACGCAAGCAGTGCTTCGCACGTGTATTGCACGCCTGACGATGCATACCCTAGCGGATCTCTCCGGCAGTGAAACGTCTCATGAATTCCGCCCTGAACGATGCGAAACGGTTCTCACGGATAGCCGTCCGGGCGTCCTTTATCAGCGCATGCAGGAAATACAGATTATGATAGGAAGCAAGCATGGAGCTCAGAATCTCCTGATCCTTGAACAAATGGCGCAGGTATGCGCGCGAATAGTTCCGACATACCTTGCACTGGCACTCGCCGTCTATCGGTGAAAAATCATGGGTAAACCGTTCCTGCTTTATGGACAGCATGCCGTCATGCGTAAAGTACGAGCCGTTGCGCGCATTTCTGGTGGGCAGCACACAGTCAAACATGTCGATTCCATCCGCAATGGCCTCAAGTATGTACTCGGGCGTTCCGATTCCCATAACGTATTTCGGTTTTTCCGTCGGCAGATATTGCACCGTATACTGCAGGAACTCGGCGAATTTGTCAGCAGGCTCACCGACTGACAGGCCGCCGATGGCCAGTCCGGGCGTATCAAGTCCGCCCACAAATTCCGCGCTCTCGCGACGCAGGTCCTCAAAGAAATTTCCCTGTACGATGGGAAACAAGATTCCCTTGTAGCCTTCATCCTGCTTTTTCAGCCATTCTTTTTTAGCGCGCTCAGCCCAGCTCGTAGTGATGGTCAGCGCGCGCTCGGCCTCTTTCCGCTCCACACCCCACCCCGTACAGACGTCGAGCTGCATCTGGATGTCGCTGTTGTACTGGCTCTGAATGTCAACCACATTCTCAGGGGTAAAATATTTCCGTGCACCGTCAATATGGCTGCTGAACGTTACGCCTTCCATGGTAATTTTACGCAGCGGTGCCAGTGAGAATACCTGAAAACCGCCGGAATCCGTCAGGAAATTACGTTTCCAGCCGGAAAAACCGTGCAGGCCGCCGGCTTCTTGAATCAGATCAGGGCCGGGGCGCAGGAACAGATGATATGTGTTCGCAAGGATAATCTGAAAGCCTATCTCCTCCAGATCATCCTTTGACACGGCCTTTACCGTCGCATTGGTTCCTACCGGCATAAAAACCGGAGTCTCCACATCACCATGAGGAAGATGCAGGACGCCGGTACGCGCGCGTCCGCCCGGATCTGCATGTGTAATATCAAAAAATGCCATTCTGTTACGTCCTTGCAAAGCGTAATAAAATAATACTGATAATAACAAATAATATCACCGGTGTCCAAGCCCCGGCGAACGGCGATATGTATCCGAATTTAGCAAACAACATCGTCACCATCTGGGTTACATAAAACAGGACGGCGGCACCGATACTCAGGGCAAAACTCATGAGCAGTACGTTTTTTCTAGTCTTACCAGACAGTCCTATAGACAGGAATACGACGATAAACAGGACGAACGGGAAGGAATACTTTTTGTAGTACAGCGACAGCGCCTCCGCGTACGGAAGTCCCGTCCGCATAAGATGATGGATATATTCCCGAGCCTGACTTGTATTTACTTCCTCTACGGAAATTGTGTTGTTGCGGAACGTTTCCGGCGGCTCCACCAGCCGCTCTTCATATTTTTTGTCCGTCTCTACCGCACGCAGCAGCTCCGTATCTGACGGCACGTACAGCATGGAATTCGACAGCACCCAATGCCCGGAAAGATGATCCCACAGCGCTGATTCAGCGAAAATGATCGCCTCCAGCTTTTTCTCGGGACTGCGCAGTACCACGTACAACGAGTAAAGCCGCTGGGTTGAATCCTCGTAGAATTCGGCCTTGTATACGCAGGCGCCGCCTTCGGACAGCACCACGATCCGGTCATTGTTTTTTGTCGAAGTCTGCTTGAGCAGCGTCTTCTGCAGCTCCTGCTTTTTTGCATATGTCGGGACGACCACCGTATCCTCAAAAAAGAATTCGCCGAAACTCAGCAGCAGGGAAAGCAGCAGCAGCGGAAGTGTGAACCGGAACAGGGAGATTCCGGACGCAAAGACCGCGATAAGCTCGTTGTTCGCATAAAAGCCGCTCAGCGTATATGAAGCAGCGAACAGCACCGCAAGCGGCACCGCATAGGACAATGATTTGGGCGCATAGAGCATCAGGACATGCGCGACAGAAAACACCGGAGCTTGGTTTACAATATACTTCCACAAGTTCATCAGGAGATCGACCAGCTCCAGCGCGAACACAAAGAAAACAAGGGCTCCAAGAAACACCGGAATAAACCGGCGGCAGATATAGACCGCTAATTTCATTTACGGACCAGCGCAGTATAAAACAGAACCCCGGCAGTACCCACCACCAGATTCGGCAGCCACATGGTCAGCATGCCGCCGGATCCCGTTCTGCTTGAAAACACCTGCCCAAGAATCATCATCGTCCAATACAAAAGGCAGAGTACAAGGCCGATTATAAATCCGATCGTCTGTCCGTTATGCCGTCCGAACAGGATGGCAAGCGGCAGTGCGAGCAGCGCAAAAAACAACGAACCGAATGGAAGCGAAAATTTTTTATGGTATTCCAGCACATACAGGTTTAAGTCCTTTTTCTGTGAGCTGGATTCTATATTCTTACGCATTTTAACTATTTCCTGATGCAGATCGTAGGACGTCATTTCATTCGGACGGATTCCCATGGACGTATCAAAAATAGAAGAATCAAAAATATTGAGCGTGACCACCGATGACGAAAGCACGTCAAAGTCCGTTTTCTTTGACCGCTTAAAAAAGCCTACCGTCGCGTCATCCATTTTCAGCGTCATGGCGACACCGGGAACTTCTGATTTTTCTACTACGGAATGTTCTGCCGCTATGATGCGCTGCGTACCGTCAGTATCAGTGTTAAAAAACACAAGATCGGACACGGACGTTCCCTTCACATCGCCGATGACAAGCACGGAATCGTTCATACGTTTGATGGAAAACGGCTCAAGTTCGACGGCAGGATTTGACATCAGTATCTGTCTGCGCAGCTGGGTAAACCGGATCGTTCCGAGCGGCAGCAGGTAATCATTGACAAAAAAAGACAGCAGGGAAATCAGCAGGCCCAGCACCAGCACCGGCAGCAGTATCAGATGATACCCGATGCCGGCGGCCCGCATGATAAGTATTTCGTTTGAGCTCATCATGCTGCCGATACACATTAAAAAACCTACAAGGGTAGCAAACGGCGCGGACTGCGCGATAATCACCGGAAGGCAGTATGTTATGAGCTTTATGACGTCAAGCACGGGTACGCGCTTTTTCAATATACTTTCTGCAAGCAGAAGCATTTCATTCAGGAAAAAGATTGCAAAGAAAAATAAAAATAAAATTCCGAAATACTGTAAAAGCTCTTTTACCAAATAGCGATACAGCGTATGATCGTGCAGGGCAATCGGGCGCTGCCATGGGCGCTGCCCTGGGCGTTGCCCTGCAGCACGATGCATCGAGAAGCCGTTGGCGATACGTAAAAGCGTTTTTCCGAGGCCCGCCATTACACTCCCGTCGAGCCGAAGCCGCCGGCACCGCGCTCCGTTTCATCCAGCGTGTCGGCAGAGACAAACGCTCCGCGCGTTACCGGCGCCACCACGATCTGGGCAATACGATCGCCGGAATTGATTGTAAAAGGCTCGGTACCCAGATTTATGAGCAGAACTTTTATTTCGCCCCGGTAGTCGCTGTCTATGGTTCCGGGCGTATTCAGGCAGGTGACGCCGTTTTTTGCGGCAAGGCCGGAACGCGGGCGGATCTGCACTTCATAGCCGTCGGGAATCTGAAAGCGCAGACCGGTGGGAACCAGCGCGCGGCAACCGCATTCCAGCTGCAGCGGCTCGGAAATAAACGCACAGATGTCCGCGCCCGCAGCTCCGGCAGTTTTATATACGGGTAGAGCCGCACCGGGCTCGGCAGTACAAAGAATGTTAATATGCTGCTGCAAAATACTCTCCTATTTTTGTTTTATTTCCCGGTGATAATTCCGGACCGAATATAACGGCCGCCTCCTGCGGCTTTACGAGCAGGCGTGCGATGCATTCCTGCACATCGTCACGGGTTACCGCTCGAAGCTGCGTAATAACATCATCGGTGTCACAGACAGGATACCCTGCCATGTAATTACGTGCAATACGTTTCATGCGGTATTCAGGATCCTCTGATGCAATCAGCTCCTCGCCGCACAAGTGCTCCCGGGCAGCATTCAGCTCATCGTCAGTCACAGGCTTTGTTTTCAACGTATGGATTTCATCCAGCAGATCCTGCATGACTCTGACGCTGCGTACCTTCGAGGATGAGGCATATGCGCACCAGCAGCCGGTTTCTGTATAAAGACTGGAAAAACTGTATACGGTATAACAGAAGCCGCCCTGTTCCCGCAGACGCTGGAACAGCCGGGAGCTCATGGCGTCCCCTGCCAGCGCATTGAACACTGAAAGCGCATAGTACGCCCGCTCTGTCATCGGTACAGAAAAAGGATACAGCACAAAGAACTGCTCCTGCTTAAACGGCGCGCGGATGCAATTCAGACCGGGATGCCATACAGGATTCTGTCCTGCAAATCGGTTCGGAACAGAAGGAATACCGGAGGTATGGTCTGCTCCGGGTTCTTCCGGTACACGCGGTAAACCGGGCAGACAGGGCTTTTTATGAACCGGCAGATTTTCAAGCAAAGAAACCGCTTGTTCATCGGCACAACCGCCCGCAATGCATACCGTCAGCTCGCCGTGAACAAACTGTGCGTCATACCATCGGTACAGTTCATCGCGGGTCAGCTTGTCCACATCCTGTACGGTTCCGCTGATGCTCGCGCTGATCATCTGACCGGGCCAGACGGATTCACCGACGGCGTCGAGCGCAGCCTCCTCAGGGTCATCGGCTGCCGCCAGAATCTCGCTTTCAATAACCTTCCGCTCCCGGTCTATCTCGCGCTGCTCAAAAGCTGCTGAGCAAGCCATGTCGCACATGACTTCCAGCGCGGCATGCATATGCGCCGACGGAACCACACAGTACAGGCACACGGCTTCCCGCTCCGTATACGCGTTGACATATCCGCCGAGTCGGTCAAACGTGCAGGCAATGTCAAAAGCGCTGCGGGTACGAGTACCCTTAAAAAGAAGATGCTCTACAAAATGAGTTACACCACGTACTGTATTGGATTCGGAACGGCTACCTACAGAAAACCAGAAACCGATTGCCGAAGTTTTATGTCCGGCAACCGGTTCCGTTATGAGCACAACATTATTCCGCAATACAACGGGTGCAAACCGGGCAGTCAGCCCGGAACTTGCATCATGCGAAATTGATGTCATATAAGAAATTACTGTTTCTTACCCAGCTCTTCCACTGCATCAATGTAGGAAAGGTTCAGGCGTCCCATCTTGTCAACCTCAAGCAGCTTGACGGGAACCTGCTGTCCTTCTTTCAGAACATCGGTAACCTTCTCTACTCGCTGGCGTGAAAGCTTGGAAATATGGCACAAGCCTTCTTTACCGGGCAAAATCTCTACAAAAGCACCGAATTCCATGATGCGTTTTACGGTACCATTGTAAATGGTTCCCACTTCGGGATCCTCAACAATACCCTTGATCGCTTTCTTGGCCTCGTCAGCGCTCGTAGAAGTTTTGCCGTAGATAGTGACAGTACCGTCATCATCGGTGTTGATCGTAACGCTGTACTGCTGGCAAAGAGCCTTTACGTTCTTTCCGCCAGGTCCGATGAGAGCGCCGATCTTATCGACCGGAATCTTCATGGACAGGATTTTCGGAGCGTTGGGGCTGATGGGCTGCGGCTTGTCGATGCATTTTTCCATGATACTCAGGATATGCAGACGGCCTGCCTTTGCCTGCGCAAGCGCCTCTTTCATGATCTGGGTGGAAACACCGGCAATCTTAATATCCATCTGGAAGCCGGTAATACCGTCTTTGGTACCAGCTACTTTAAAGTCCATATCGCCAAGGTGATCTTCCTCGCCGAGAATATCAGACAGGATTTTGTACTGCTCGTATTTCGGGCCGTCAGTAATCAGACCCATGGCAATACCGGCAACCATTTTCTTCATGGGAACGCCGGCGGCAAGCAGACTCAGACAGCCGCCGCATGTAGATGCCTGGGAAGAAGAACCGTTTGATTCCATAATCTCAGACACGACACGGATCGTATACGGGAATTCGGTTTTGCTCGGGATCATTGGAGCAAGTGAGCGGCGCGCAAGATTGCCGTGGCCGATCTCGCGGCGGCCGGTTGTAAGCTTGCCAACTTCGCCTACTGAATAGGGCGGGAAGTTGTAGTGCAGAATAAAGTTTTCGCTTCTGTCGCCGTCGATATCGTCATATACCTGCTCATCAAGCGATGTACCCAGCGTGGTGACAGCCAGAGACTGTGTTTCACCGCGGGTGAACAGCGCAGATCCGTGCGGACGGGGCAGCACGTTGATCTCACAGGTAATAGGCCTGATCTCATCACATTTGCGGCCGTCGATACGGACACCCTTCTCAAGGATTGACTTACGCAGCAGTTTGTACTGGATATCATCAAGCAGCGCGTCGAACAGCTTTGCCTGAACAGGATCTTCGAGCTGCTCAGCATATTTTTCCTGAAGCTGCTTTTTCACCGCGTCAAAAGCAATGCTACGGGCCTGCTTACCGTCGCGGAAACAGGCATCCTGAACCAGCGGTGTCGCCTCGGCTTCGATCTGCTCCGAATTCTGCAGCACCACATCAAGGGGTGCAAGCGGAAGCTTTTCTTTACCGGCTTTTTTCTGCAGCTCATCCTGCAGATGACACATATCGGTGATAAAGCCCTGAGCCTTTTCAAGCGCACCGAGCATCACTTCTTCGGAAGCTTCGTTCGCGCCGCCTTCTACCATGGTAAAGCCGTCTGCAGTACCAGCGACTACAATCTCAAGCTGGGCTTTATCCATCTGCTGGAAGGTCGGGTTAATCACATAGTCACCGTCGATATAGGCCACGCGGCATGCCGCGACAGGTCCATGGAACGGAATATCAGAAATAGTGACTGCAGCAGAAGATGCAATCACTGCAAGAATGTCAGGGGTATGAATGCCGTCTGCAGAAACGCAGGTGGGCACAATCTGAATCTCACGTCCGAATGACATTTCAAAAAGCGGACGCATAGGACGGTCAATAAGACGGGAAACAAGGATTTCTTTATCCTTGGGACGTCCCTCACGTTTTACAAAGCCGCCCGGAATTTTTCCAGCGGCATAGAACTTTTCATTGTAATCAACTGTTACAGGGACATAATCCATGCCTTCTGTAACAGAATGGGAAGCACACACTGTCGCAATGATAGAGGTACCGGCATACTGCGCATATACACAACCATTAGCCTGCTTACCGATTCTTCCTGTTTCCAAAATCAGCTCATCATCACCGATTTTGTACGTTACTCTCTGTACCATCAAAATCCTTCTAATTCTTTCTTTGTTCTTTTCCGCAATTTATAAAAAAAGCCTGTTGGCCGTATGCGGTTAACGGCCGGCAGGCTTTACGTGCAAATTTACTTACGCAAACTGAGCTCTTTGAGAAGACTGCGGTATGTCTCAAGCTCACGGCGCTCAAGATATTTGAGCATCTTTCTGCGCTGACCGACCAGCTTCATCATGCTGCGCTTGCAGCTCGTGTCCTTCGGGAACCGCTGAACATGTGCCGTAAGCTGCTTGATCCGCTCGGTAAGCAGTGCGATCTGAACTTTTGAGTTACCGGTGTCATTCTCATTTGCACCGAACTTGCTGACAACAGCAGAAGTTGTTTCTTTTGAAAGTGCCATTCTTTTATTCCTCACTAAAATAGTAGCTATATAAATTCAATTGTCCGTATTTGCAGCGCAGAACTGTCAGACGGAACCTGCAGGCGAAGGTTTTGAGATTCCATCTTCAGCTGTGCCCTGTAAGCAGCATCTCCACCGGAAACACTGCCGGACATATTTATCTGTACCGTATATACCCCGTCGCACGGCAAAACCTGCTGAATAAGCCGGCCGGATGCAGGATACATTGTATCATTCTCACGTTTCCATTCAGTATCGCGGCAGTCAAGCTGATAAGGACGGCCAAGCATTCCTGCCACCGACACAAAATCACCGGAAAGCACCGAACTTCGGATTCTGGATGAGCTCACACGCTCACCGCCATACATAACGGGCTGTACAATCTCAAGCTCAACAGCATGCTCAGCAGCATATGCCTGTATAGCAGGTATATCCGTCGCACCATGATATCCGCAATGGAAGTCACAGCCTTCCGCTAAAAACCGCATACCAAAAATCTGCCGTAAAGCAGATAAGAAAACATGCCCTTCCATTCTACCGAATTCATCGGAAAAGTCAATGACTATCGCAAAATCAAAACCTTTTTCAGCGCAATAATCAAGCCGCTGCCGCAGGGTGGAAACATCGCCGCGATACTCCTCAGGCCGTTTTCTGCCGCTCAACGGCCGGGCAAAAGTCACCACTCCGGAAGCAATGTTTTTCCGCCGCGCAGCTGCAAGAACGGCATCAAACAGCGCCCTGTGACCGCAATGAGGGCCGTCAAAACTGCCAATACTGAGCGCAGAAGCTTCCCGCAGGAACGAGTTACGAGTATGCAAGAGGGAAAGAACCTTTTCCCAAGTAATTATTTCCATAAAAACAGGCTACCTTTCAATCTCAGACTCAGGAGGAACAACAAAACCGTAGCGAAGCTTTCCGCCGGCAGCTTCAGCAACTCCGGCAAACACGCCGTCGGCGGTAAAAACTGCAAGCGGGCGGTTTTCACCGCCGTCATCCACCATCACAGGGGAAGACTCAAACAGACCGTTCCGCAGCGGACGTCCCGTATAAAAATCCCGTTCAACACCTCGTTTCAAAACCGCAGGAACAAGACCGCAGGTTTGTGCAAACACAGGAGTCATAGGCTGTATATGCGACAAGATTTCCTCGCGCAGTTTCTGCTCATACGTATCGTCAGGCTCACCATCCATCAGATCGTATCCGGCGGCATCCTCCAGCCGGAAACATCCGATCCGGGTACGCTTCAGACCGATCAAATGCGCCGCGCTGCCGCAATCAGCCGCAATGTCACGTGCAAGGCTTCTGATATACGTACCTTTCGACACATCGAATGCAACCTGCGCCGCCACTATACGCCCGTCATCATCTTGTGTCAGCGAAACAACCGTACTGTTGAACACGGTAACCGGTCTGGCAGGAAGCTCCACGTTTTTTCCTGCCCTGACAAGATCACTCGCCCGCCTGCCGTCAACATGAAGCGCAGAAAACGCCGGAGGTCGCTGCTGGATTTCACCAGTAAAACGCGTAAGCGAGCGTAAAAAATCCTCTTTTACAGGGAGCGGTGCATTTCGTATCACCATACCATTGGGATCAAGCGTGTCGGTCTCAGAACCGAACACAATATGTGCAACATAGGATTTATCGAGCGCAGTAATTCTTGAGGCAAGACGTGTCAGTGAGCCGGTACATACCACAAGCAGTCCGCAGGCAAATGAATCCAGCGTACCGGTATGCCCTACTTTATTCGTATGCAGCGCATGTTTTACCGCGTACAACGAAGAAAAGCTGGTTAAACCGGGACGCTTTGCAAGCAGTACAAGGCCGGACTGCCCTGCACTGCCCTTTCTACTCATCGCCGTCCGCCGTCAAAGCCGCGGCGTTTGACTCACTTTCCAGCTGATTCAGCTTCTGTACCATCTCAAAACCTTCTTTTATGCTCAGGTCAGCAACAAAGGTCAGACGGGGAAACTGTCTGATACGCAATTTTTTTGCAATGGATGACTGAATAAAACCTGCAGCACTCTGCAAGCCTTCCACACCCTTGCGCAGCTGCGCCTCAGGCAAAAAACTGGAAACATATACCGTTGCATATGCCAGATCAGCGACCACTTCCACCCGGTTTATTGTAAGGAATGTCGAAACCCGGGGATCTTTAATTTTCTGCTTGAGCAGCAGATCCGCGATCTCGCCGCGGATCTGCTCGCCAAGCCGTAATAATCTGAATCCACCCATTATTTCTCAGCCTTTTCGGCAGCCTTGCGGGCCTTTTTTTCTTTTGCGGCAGCCTTTTCAGCGGCCAGCTGCTGCTGCTCAAGCTCAGCCTTGGCCTCCGCCTCGGCTTTTGCCGCAGCCTCACGCTCAGCCTCTTTCTTTTCAGCTTCCGCGCGCTCATCAACAAGCGCTTCTCCAAGCTTTCTGGCAACCTCAACGTACTCAAACGCTTCAAGCTGGTCACCAACCTGAATATCCTGCCAATTCTCAAGGCCTACACCACATTCAAAGCCTTCACGAACTTCTTTCGCATCGTCCTTGAACCGTTTGAGTGAAGAAACCTTGCCGGTGAACTTAACGATACCGTCACGGATGAGGTTAACCATGCTGCTGCGCTTGATGATACCATCGGTAACGTAACAACCGGCAATAACACCGACCTTCGGAACTTTGAAGGTATTGCGTACTTCAACCGTACCGGTAACCTGCTCCTTCGTATCGGGCTGCAGCATGCCTTCCATTGCGGCACGGACTTCTTCCACAGCCTTATAGATGATATTATATTTTCTGATATCAACCTTTTCCTGCTCAGCCAGCAGTTTGGCTTTTGAGGTAGGCCGGACATTAAAGCCGATGATAATTGCATTGGAGTCAGCAGACGCCAGGGACACATCGCTTTCATTGATTGCACCGGCGGACGAATGGATGACAACCAGACGGATATCTTTTGTGGAAAGCTTTTCCAAAGCAGTCTTCAGAGCCTCTGCCGAACCCTGCAGATCTGCCTTTATGATAACCTTCAGTTCCTTGACCTCATTCGCATCAATCGTTGCATACAGATTATCAAGCGTGACTTTCTTAACGGCCTTCGCATCCTCAAACCGCTTGAGCTCCTGACGCTTAAGCGAAATAGAGCGCGCGAATTTTTCGCTCTCGGTCACCTGGAACGGATCGCCTGCATTCGGCATCTCCTCGATACCGAGGATTTCGACCGGCATACTCGGCGTTGCCTCGTCGATTTTCTGTCCCATATCATTGAACATTGCGCGCACGCGGCCTGAATAAATACCGGCAACAAACGGATCTCCCGTTCTCAGCACGCCGCGCTGGACAACCACTGAAGCAACGATACCGCGGCCCACATCAATACGGGTCTCAATGATCTTACCTTCCGCACGGCAGTCCTGCGGAGCCTTCAACTCCAGCATCTCGGCCTGCAGCAGGATCGCATCAAGAAGATCGTCGATGCCCTCACCCTTCAGAGCGCTGATGCTGACATACTGGGTATCACCGCCCCATTCCTCAGGAGTAAGCCCATACTCGGACAGCTGTGTACGCACGCGGTCAGGATTCGCCTCGGGCTTATCAATCTTATTGACAGCAACGATGATCGGAACCTTCGCATCCTTGGCATGGTTGATAGCCTCAAGCGTCTGCGGCATCACGCCGTCATCCGCCGCAACAACCAGAACTACGATATCCGTAATCTGCGCACCGCGGGCACGCATCATGGTAAACGCCTCATGGCCGGGAGTATCAAGGAAGGTGATATTTCCCTTAGGCGTAGAGACTGAATATGCACCGATATGCTGCGTAATACCGCCGAATTCGCCCGCCACGACATTCGTATGACGGATAGCATCGAGCGTCTTGGTTTTACCATGGTCAACATGACCCATGACCGTAACGATCGGAGGCCGCGGAAGCAGCTTGTCGTCCGCAACTTTTTCACTCTCAATGACCGTTTCATCGTACAGGCTCACCAGGTGAACCTCACAGCCATATTCAGAGGCAAGAATCGTCGCAGTATCAGAATCTATGGACTGGTTGATGGTGACCATCATGCCCATGGACATAAGCTTTCCGATTATATCGGAAGCCTTAAGGTTCATCTTGCGGGCAAGATCAGAAACAGAGATGGTCTCCATAATGTCAATCTGCTTGGGCACAACGCTGGCAGGAGTGACATTCTTTTTCTTTGTCTCATAGAATTTATCATCGTCGAATAATTCTTCTTCGTCCTTGCGGTTATAAACGGGCTTCTTGCCCTTGAACTGCTTTTTACCGGCAGCTCTGGGATCAGGAGCAACGGGTGCCGGCGCAGATCTGCCGCCGAAGCCGCCGCCCATCTTACCGGGCATACCGCCGTTAGGACGGAATCCGCCCTGTCCGCCGTTAGGACGGAACCCGCCGGGACGGCCCTGATAGCCGCCCTGTCCGCCGTTAGGACGGAATCCGCCCGGACGGCCCTGATAGCCGCCCTGCCCGCCGCCGCGGTTCTCACGCTCGCGGTTCTGGTAACCTTCCCTGGCCTGTGCGCCAGTAAATCCGCCCTCACGGCGCGGACGATATCCGTTCTGGGATCTTCCGGCATATCCGCCGGAATAGCCGGAACTGTTCTGTCCGTTACCGGAACCATAGCCGCCGCTCCGCTGAATACGGTATCCGCCGGAGCGCTGAGAGCGCGCATGATCAGACAGATTACCGGCCTTTACATTCGGACGGCGAGAATTAAGCTCAAACGTAACCGGAGCACGCTGGGGAGCAGCTGCCTGATCGGTCTTAGGCTGCTCAGCAGGTGCTTTTGCAGGGGCCGGAGCCGCAGCAGCGCGGACAGGACCTGCATCAGTTCCCGTACCGGCAGTTTCCGCAGAAACAGGCTCATGGCGCGGCTTTTCAGAAGACGGGGCAGATGTATCACCAGCAGAAGCACCCTGCGGCTTTGCCACAGGTACCACACCGGCACCCGGCCGTTTCTTTACGACAACAACGCGTTTTTTCTCCGGTGCGCTTCCATTACCGGCAGCAGGAGCCGCAGCGGGAGCCGCCGATTTCGGCTGTACCGGTTCTACCTTCTTCTTCTTTAGTACGAATTCAGGTTTTTTCTCAGATTCATCTGCCATATAGTCTATTTTTCCTCGTCCTCTTTAAATTCGAATTCAACCCCGCAAACGGGACAGTGTGTCATATCAAGGGTAATCTTAGCACCGCATTCAGGGCAGAAATATTCTTCTTCCGCAGGTTCGTCAGCAGCCGCACCGTCTCCGGCTCCGGCAGCATCATCCACAAACTCCACGGACTCATTGATCAGCTTATTGACCGCCTCGATCTCCGTCTTGGTAAGGCCGCTCACATTATTAATGCTGCCGTCGTTGACAGCCTCCACAAACCGCTCGATATCCTCGATACCGGCGCTTTTAAGGATCTCAGCCACACGCAGATCAACACCCGGCAGCTCAGCGATCGTAGCAATCTCCTCGTATTCAGGCTCAACGTCATCCCTGAACAGATTCTGCGCCGCTTTCCGTGTCTCAATCTCAGACAGATCCATTTCAGCGGCCTGCTCTTCGGTCTTAACATCAATGCTCCAGTCGCACAGACGGTTGGCAAGACGGACATTCTGTCCCTGCTTGCCGATCGCAAGGGAGAACTGGCTCTCATTGACGATCGCGAGCGCCTGCTTTTTGTCCTCGTCAAGAATAACCACGCGGCTTACTTCGGCGGGCGACAGCGCGTTCTTAATGAACACCGCAGGATCAGGATCATATTTAAGCACATCGATCTTTTCACCGTACAACTCACGGATAACGTTCTGGATGCGCACGCCCTTCAGACCGACACAGGCGCCTACAGGATCAACATCCTCACGTGTTGAGTACACGGCGATCTTGGTCCGGTATCCGGCATCACGCACAATCTTCTGAATTTCAACCGTTTTGTCGTAGATCTCAGGAACCTCAAGCTCAACGATCGAACGCACAAAGTTCGGATCACTGCGGGAAAGCACCAGCTGCAGACCGGTAGAAGTGCGCTTCAGGTCAACGATCAGCGCCTTGATACGGTCATTCTTTTCATATTTTTCACGGGGTGACTGGTATTTTACCGGCAGCACGCCCTCAACTTTACCAAGATCAACGTAGATATTGCCGTTGTGCTCACGCTGGTAATATCCGATGATAATCTCGCCGACCTTTGTTTTGTATTCATTATACAGATTATCCTTGAAGTTTTCATTCAGCTCCTGATGGGCCGTCTGCTTTCCGGTAGAAATAGCAGAGCGGTCAAAGCTCTTCGGATCCTCAAGAATATCGATCTCATCACCGATCTCACATTCAGGACTCAGCTTAAGCGCGTCCGAAAGCTCGATTTCCGTAACAGGATCATACACTCCGTCCACAATTGTCTTACGGGAGTAAATCGACACATCGGACATATCATCCGCAAAACGGACCACAGCATTGTCAGCCGTTCCGTAGGTTCGTTTATACGCAGCTTTCAGCGTATTCTCAATCATCTGTTTCAGAGAATCCTCTGAAAGTCCTTTTTCCTGTATCAACTGGCGGATAGCTTCTGCCATTTCTGACGGCATACTCAAGCCCCCTTCATTCTATTAAAGATGTATAAATTTCGCTTTCGCTATATTTTCAAACAAAACGATGCACCGCACCGTACCAGTTCCTTCTTCCGCGCCCGGCTGCTCCAGCGTCACAGACTTTTCGTCGGCAGACACGATCGTGCCGCCTACCCAGTCATTAACCGTTCTGTCCCAGACGCGCACCTGACGGCCGGTAAAGAGCTCAAACTCAGCCGCATTCTTGATATTACGCTCCATACCCGGAGACGTAAGCTCCATGTATGTGTCATCGGTTCCCAGCAGCGCCTCCAGACGGGGAAGCAGCGCATGATGAACCTTTGAGCAGTCATTAACACCGATATCAAGAGAAGGATCCTTTGCCGCAATAACCGCAAGAATACGCACCGTACCCTTCTGCGGGGTAATCCGAAGCTCCACAAGCTTATACCCCAGGCCTTCCACCAGGGGAGCACACTCTGCATAATGCGGGATTGTGTTTAATGAAATGTAATCCAAACCGTTCACCTGTAAGGGCAGCTCAAACCGAGCTGTGTGTAAATAAAAAAAGACCCGTTGTTGTCACGAGTCCATTTTAAAAGGTAATTAAAATGTACGATTAAAATATACCTTATACAAAGGAGCATGTCAATATTAAGCGTGCATTTTATCAGGACTTCACAGCTGAAACTTCTTTTTCTTTGCGGCGTTCACCGGGGACTAAAGTCAAAATCCGCCCTTCCTTCGGCCAAGTGTCACAGCTTCCTTCGGCCAGGTGTCACAGCTTCCTTCGGTCAGGTGTCACAGCTTCCTTCGGTCAGGTGTCACAGCTTCCTTCGGTCAGGTGTCACAGCTTCCTTCGGTCAGGTGTCACCGCTGCCGGCTCAAAAAGCTTACGGCAGGATTCCATATGCGCAGGCAGCGGTATTGTAAACACGCGGTCAGCGCCGCCGTCCGCATGCGCTCCCGGAACAGTAAGCTGTACTGACGCAAGCATAAGCCGCTTTATGCCGCACGCTTTGCGCAGCAGCTTATTCTGCTTAAAGTCACCGTGCTTGTCATCGCCCGCAACAGGACAGCCCGCGCCCGCCAGATGAATGCGTATCTGATGCATTCTGCCGGTGGCAAGCCTGAGCCTGAGCCATGAAAGAGTGCACGTTCCTTCCGCAGTATGCACCTCGGTCGTCCGCAGCACCTCATAATGGGTCAGCGCGTCCTTCTCAACGCCCCCCTGCACCACCCGGTCGCTGACGGTGCCTTTCATGCCGCCGCGGGGAATACCGATGCACACCGCCTCGTACTCTTTGCGCACCTGTTTTCCCGCTATGAGCGCAGTCCATACGTGGGCGGCACGCGGGCTCTTTGCCACCACCATAATACCGGCGGTCTCCTTGTCCAGACGGTGCACCAGATATACAGGAAACCCCAGCTGACGGGGCAGCTCGGTATCAAGAGAGCGTGAAATTCCCGCTCCGCCCTGTACCGGAACGCCGGCAGGTTTGTTTATAATGAGAATTTCATCATTTTGATATAGCACCGGTATCAAATCCATCCGAAATATAATAGACGAGGACAGTGAAAATGACAATAAGACATCTGCATGTACCACACATAAAAACCGCGCTGCTCAGCCTGCTGCTGCTCGCAGCGTTATCGGCGGATATTTCCGCGCAGCTTTTCGCGCCGCCCGGAAAAGGATTTACGATCGACCTGCCCGTAGGCTTTGAATGCGTCCAGCAGGATCCCGACGGCAACGGCTACCTGTTCAGCTACAACATGCTTCCCGTGACCCTGATCATAAAGCTGTACGACAAGGGCGCATGCAGGGACGCAGCCGGCGCCGCCGCCACCGCGCTCGGCAAGCTCCGCGCCCGGTACGAGACCGCCGTCATGCAGTGGAACGGCGCCGAATGCGCGATCAGTTCATTCTCCATGACGCTGCCCGGCTCAGAAACCGGGCAGGAAGGCTGGGCCGCGGCAGCTCCGCTGCCGAACGAGTCGGGCTGGCTCACCGCGATCTGCTATGCGGATCAGGACAGAACCTGGTACTGCGCCAGAGCCATCAACTCCGCACTTGATTCCCTGTGCATCGGCGAAGCCGGCAGACGCACGCCCGGCATCATGACAAGCTTCGCATTCCCCGGCACCGGTAAAAAAGAGGTCACGCTGACCATTCACGGCAAAAAGGTCAAGTCAGCTGTCGGCAGCGATGATGCGGAGGCAAACAAATACGTGGTTGAACGGGAATATGCCATACTGACGCTGTACGCGCGTAACAAAAACTGGCTTGAGGCATGGCGGCGGTACTACCGCATGATACACCGGGACGCCTGCAGGCGTACCGCACGGCTGGCGGCAGATATATACAAGACATTGTATCCGGCAGCAGTAAAAGCAGACAGCAAGAACCCGGACATGGAATACATACGGCAGCTGCTCAGCTGGATACAGGAATTTTCGTATGTGAGGGATCCGCAGAACGCGGATTTTACGGACATCGTCTCATGCGCCACAGGCTCACCGAGCGACTGCGACAGCCGTTCGCTTCTGCTGTGCATACTGGCCGAACATGCAGGTATTCAGTCCGCGCTGTTCATCTCACGGGAATACAGCCATGCGATCGCAGGGCTTGCGCTTTCCGCCGGCGGAGCAAAAATAACGGTAAACGGTACTGCCTACCTGCTTGCCGAAACGACGGCAAAGGTAGATCCGGGACTGGTGGCGCAAGATATGAGCGATGAATCTAAATGGATAGCGGTGGAGCTGCCGTAGCGTCACTACAGCCCGCCGCCTCCCGCCCGCAGGACTCAGACCCGACCTTGGTCGGGACAAAATGGTGGCTGACTGCACGACATCTCAGACTGCCGCCTCCCGCCACCTCAGTCTTTTGTCAGCAGCGCGTACGCATCCTCGGGACTTGTGGCAGCAAGCAGAGAATCGCGGAGCAGCTGGTTTTTCAGCCGCGCGCTGAAGAATGAAAGCGTCTGCAGATAATATGAATGCTGGTTATAGGCGGCGGCGATCATGATGATCAGGCGGACCGGCGTGTCGTCGATGGCCTGAAAGTCAGCGATGGGCTTTCTGCACAGACCCACCGACATGACCAGATCCGTCACGGATGAAAGGCGCACATGGGGAATCGCTATGCCGCGTCCGATGGCCGTGGACATAAGCTCCTCGCGCTTAAGGATTTCAGAAACAAGCTCCTGAGAGTTCTTAATCTGGGGAGCAGTGCTCAGATTATCGGCAAGCTCCACGAGCGCGTCATGCTTTGTCACATGCTCCACAAAAACGATCCGCTCGGGCGAAAGAATATTCTTTACCTGCACCGTGGTATTCGCTGTAGAAAAACGTGCGCCCGAAGACAGACGCTCATTCACCCAGTTCTCTATCTCTGTTTTCTTAAAACGCCATACCGTGCCGATTTTACCGGAAGGAATCTCGCCTTTCTGTGCCCAGTCATATACAGTGCGCTCTGAAACGCGCAAATATTTTGCAACTTCTTCAATAGTAAGAATATCGTCTTCCACGACAATCTCCTGATTTTGATTTTGCATATTTTGCAATGTTTGCGTTATTTTGTCAAGCGTTACAGTATACACTTACCCCCGCATATACGATTGTACCGGCATGCATATTGCTTGACAGGTATATTTCATTACTATAACATGCTTTAGTATGAAACTAAAAAAATCGACGCTTATGCTCATCACCTGCATCGGCATTCTGTCCATTATATATATCGTTTTTGCGGCGCGCCCGCTGGCGCATGAGCTGCAGATGACTCCGGCCTGGACCATAAACATACAGCAGCCCATCGAGCCTGCGGACGGAAAGCAGCTGCTTCCGTACAAGCTCGGACAGATCATGGGGTATTTTACGGAGGACGGCCGCATCGTTTCTTCCATCACCTTCCCCTACAAGGCGACTATCACAAACTCATTCTTTACTCAGTACTCAGGCGACGCCACTACGATACCCTTCTATGCGACCGACGGCAGCCAGGCCGGTACGATAAAGCAGAGCGGATTCCCGTTCTTTTCAAAAGATCAGATCTACCAGTTCCTGCCGGGCGGCTCATCCTTCATGCAGTGCAACGAGGACGGCAGCGAAAAATGGCGCTATGAAAATATTTCGCCGATCACCGCGTTTTCATCCAGCGACGCAGGCTGCGCCGCTGGATTCGCCGACGGCACGCTCATCGCATTCGACCATGACGGAAACATCCTGCAGGAATTCAGCCCGGGCGGCAGCGACTACTCCATCATTCTGGGAGCCGCGCTTTCGCCCGACGGCCAATACATAGCCTGTATCTCAGGCCTGCACCATCAGCGCGTAGTACTTGCCAAGCGCGGAGAGCAGCACAGCGTGATCTCGTTTTTCAAATACTTTGACACCGACCAAACAAGCCAGGTGCTCGTAAAATTCAGCCAGGACAGTTCCATACTGTACTACAACTATCCGGGCGGCCTCGGCATCGTGCACTGCGACACCGGCAGAACAAGAGAATTCCCCATAAAGGGCTGGATCTCAGCCATCGAAGAATCTCCCGCGGACGGTACCGCATACGTGCTGAGCCACGAAGGTTCCGATTACACCGTGTCCGTACTGGAATCTTCCGACGATCTGCTCGGTGCGTTCTCATTCACTGCCAGCTCCGCGTTCATTCTTACCAACGATGACTCGCTGTTTGTCGGCAAGGACATGCAGATTTCCCGGCTTGCGCTCACCAAAAACTAAGGACGGTTACCATGAAAAAAATCATACCTGCAGCTGCTGTAATTTCCACCGCATTGATTTCGCTGTACGCCTTTGACTGGCCGCAGCCGGACGTGCAGGCGGACTCATTTTTCTCATACTTCGGACAGAACCGCGGCAGCACCATCAATAAATCGCTTATTTTTCAGGATTCATCGGACATACGCGTCGCAGCGGAAGGAACTGTCATCGGCGTGATCACGGAGCATGACGGAGATCAGGGCTGGTTCAACTCCACGCTCGGAAACGCCGTCATCATCGCCCATAAGGACAACCTGCTCACCGTGTACGGAAATCTGGACGCGGAATCCCTGCCCGCCGACATCAAGCAGCTTTCTACCGTAGAAGGCGGCACGCCGCTCGGCACAAGCGGAGACTCCGGCTGGCGTGACAACCAGAGCAGCCTTGAATTTCAGGTTATCGACACAAAGCAGCGCACCGCCATCAATCCCCGCGTCCTTATGCCGCGCATCAGCAAGGAGCGCGAGCTTGCCGTCGGAAGCCTGTCAGCCGTCAACAAGGACGGTACGGAATATGACTTCCGCGTAACCCAGACACTGCAGGCCGGACGGTACCGCATCTACGAGCAGGTAAAGCCGCCCGCAAGCAAAAACCCCGTGCCCTACAAAACCACGCTGTCCATAAACGGAACCGTGGTCGAAACCATCAGCTACGACATACTGCGGCAGGAATACAACCGTATCTGTGTCTCAGGAACAAAATCATATCCGGCAGAAATAGTCTACCCTGACGAAAAGAAGCATCTGCTCGGCGACATAAACCTCACCAAGGGACGCAACGTGATCTCGGTAATCCTGTATGATATTCTGGGCAGCACGGCCACCGTATCCTATACTATCAACGTGCAGTAAAACTGCACAAAACCATTTAAACAAAAAAAACAAGGGTTCCCGCCGCGGAGACCGATCGCACAACAGCCTCCCCCTTTCAAGGGGTGCAGAAGCTGTGCGTTGTCCTCCCCGGCTCCGCCCTTGTTTTTTACTCGTAAACGAGATTGGAGACCGTTTTACTGCCGGATTAGAATACGGGCACGACGTCGCCGTCGGGATACCGCTTCTTGATGTAATCCTTTACTTTCTGGCTCTTGAGCGCCTTGACCAGCGCCTGCACTTTAGGATCATTCTCATTTCCGGCTTTCACTACGAGCACGTTCACATACGGTGACTCAGCGCCTTCCACAAGCAGGCCGTCCTTGGCGGCGGTCAGACCGGCGGAAATGGCATAATTGCCGTTGATCACAGCCGCGTCAACGTCAGGAAGCACGCGCGGAAGCGAGGCAGCCTCGATTTCCTTGAATTTATATCCGTGGGTATTCTCGGTCACGTCAGTAGGAACGGCGGTCAGGCCTGCCTTTGCGTCCACTTTGATAAGTCCTGCAGACTGCAGCAGAAGCAGCGCACGGCCTTCGTTCGTAGGATCATTAGGAATCGCAATGGAAGCGCCGTCAGGAATGCCGGCCAGCGCCTTGTACTTGCGTGAATACAGTGCGATAGGCTCCACATGGATACCTGCCACGCTTACCAGATGATATTTCTTTTCTTTGTTGAATGATTCCATGTACGGAACATGCTGGAAGAAGTTGGCATCGATATCGCCGGACTCAACCGCATCATTGGGCGTAACATAGTCAGTGAATTCACGCACCTTGAGCGTAACTCCCTGAGCGGCCAGATCGCCCGCAATCTCATTCAGGATAGAAGCATGCGGCTCGGGAGTCGCTCCCACCGTAATGACGCTCTTATCCTTTGAACCGCCTGCCCACACCGGCAGCACAGCTGCCGCCGCAAGAACCACTGCAGCGCGTGAAAGCGCATACACCATCTTTTTCATAATAAACTCCTCCAGACAGAAAAATTGTTCACCGCAGCATCAGCCGGCGGCGCTTAAAAAGCTGCCTGTCAATTTAAGCACATCCTTGCAGGGCACCACCGGATTCCGCATGCGCAGTTTCCGAGGCTGCCGTCATGGAGCTGTCACAGCTCCTTTGCGTACAGCGGGCGCGTTATACCGCCGCCTGCGATCACGCCGTCACGGTACAGCACGGCGGACTGCCCCGGAGCAACGGCACGCTGCGGCTCCGAAAACAGCAGCCTGAACGAGCCGCCATCCATGCGCTCCACCCGTGCGGGTACCGGCCGTGACGCAAGCCGGATCTTTACGAGCGCGTCAAAATCTTCCTGCGGCACCGCACCAGCGGGCCACACCCAGTCATCGGCGATGAGCCCGCAGGCCGTCAGCGCCGTATCCTCGGAGAGCACCACAAGGTTCCGCTCCGCATCGATGGAATGAACGTACAGCGGACGGGACGAACTGACGCCGAGCCCCCTACGCTGCCCTACCGTATAGTGCTCGATTCCCCGGTGACGGCCGAGCACGTGGCCGTCAAGATCTATGATATCACCGGGCACCGACGGCTTGTCGGCGAACAGATAGTCAAAATACTCAGGCGGGATAAAATCCTGGCTTTCAGGCCGCTCGGCGGCCGTCAGCGCGCGCTCCCGCGCCATGGCGAACGTTTCCTTTTTCGTCATGCCCGCAAGCGGAAAGCGTACCTTCTCAAGCGTTTCCGACGGTATGCGGTACAAAAAGTACGCCTGATCCTTCGTGGCGTCGGCTGCACACGCGATCATGGCAGGCCGCAGGTTCGTTCCCCACAGACCTTCCTCGGGACGCACGATCTTGGCGTAGTGCCCCGTACAGAAATAGTCGAACTCAATTCCGGCCTGCCGGACACCCTGCAGCAGCGCCCCGAACTTAATAAAGCTGTTGCACCGGATGCACGGATTCGGCGTACGTCCCGCGCGGTACTCGGCCTTGAAGTATTCAAGTACTTCCTTCTGGTACTGCTCCTTCACATCGATCACATGGTACTCAATGCCGTACTGCGCGCACAGCTTTGTACACTGGGCAATATCCTCCACCTCATCGGGACCGTAGCAGGAGCTGTGCAGTTTGGTGCCGTCGGGCAGCGGAGGAAGATCGCCCTTCCACAACGACATGGTAACGCCAATAACCCGGCATCCCTTTTCTTTCAGCAGCAGCGCCGTAAGCGTGGAGTCAACGCCGCCGGACATTCCCACCGCAACGGTGTCGCCGGCTTTCGGCAATTCCAAATCAACATATTTCACACCGTAATAATAATAAAAAAGCGGATTCATGGGAATAGGTTTCCGAATTTTCATACCAACTTCCTTTCTTTTTACCGAAAGTGTGGTATACTTTTTAGGAAAGCCGCGCAGAAGATGCCTGCGGCATGCGCTTTCAGGTCGATGCTTATGGAACAAACACAAGAAAACAGCTCTAAACTGCTCATGTATCTGTCACCCGGAACCGCGTGGGCACTTGCAGTGGGTACCAGCATAGGCTGGGGTTCATTCGTCGTTACTGGAAACACCTATCTGCTCCATGCAGGCCCCGCGGGCAGCATAGCGGGCCTGCTCATCGGCGCGCTGGTCATGCTCATCATCAGCCGCAATTACCATTTACTGATAAACAGCTGCCCCGACGCGGGCGGCGTGTACAGCTACACAAGCCGGTACCTGGGGCCTGACTGCGGCTTTCTGAGCGCATGGTTTCTGAGCCTTACATACATAGCCATGTTCTGGGCGAACGCCACGAGCCTGCCGCTGTACGCGCGATATTTTTTCGGCGATGTATTCCGCTTCGGCAGGCTCTATACATTGTTCGGCAATGACGTATACTTCGGAGAGGCGCTGCTCACCGGAGCCGTCATTATGCTCACCGGCCTGCTCTGTAGTAAAAGCAAGCGCACCACTGCGCGCATAGCGCTCGCGCTCGTGGTGCTGTTCACGCTCGCCATCACCGTCTGTGCGGCCGCCGCGCTCGCCGGGCATACGGGCGCAGGATTCAGCCTTGCACCCGCGTTCATACCGGACAGGGCTGCCTTTACGCAGATCTCATTCATCGCCGTCATATCGCCGTGGGCATTCATCGGCTTTGAAAGCATCTCTCATTCCGTAGAAGGATTTTCATTCCCGCACAAAAAATCATTCTCCATATTGTGCGCGGCGGTGCTCACCTCCGCGGCGCTGTATATCCTTGTCATCCTGCTGTCGGTATCCGCTTATCCGCCGGAATACGCCAGCTGGTTCGAGTACCTGCGGAATCTGGACAGGATACAGGGCATAAAGGCTCTGCCGCCCTTCTATGCGGCGGAGCAGTATCTGGGCCGCACAGGCATCACGCTGCTCATGCTCGCACTGCTCGCGCTCATCGTGACAAGCCTTATCGGCAACATAGTTGCGCTGAGCCGTCTGCTGTATTCTGTTGCCAAGGACAACGTGATTCCTGCCAGATACGCGCAGCTTAACAGCGCACACATTCCGGAGAACGCCGTATTCATCGTGTCGACGGTGTCCCTGCTGGTGCCGTTCATCGGACGTACCGCCATCGGTTGGATCGTGGACGTGACCACCATCGGCGCAACGATCATCTACGGCATGCTTTCCTGTGCCGCGTGGAGAACTGCCCGAAAGGAGCGCCGAACGCTTGAGACGCACACGGGGCTTGCGGGCATGGTGCTCATGATCATATTCGGCATCTTCCTCATCATTCCCACCCCGCTTTCTGTAAGTACCATCACGCCGGAGGCGCACTTCCTGTTCACGTCATGGGCGATTCTCGGATTCGTAGTATTCCATCAGATCATAAAGCATGACCGCACGGGCAGGTTCGGCCGGTCCGTCATCGTGTGGATCGCGCTCATTACGTTCGTGCTCATTCTGTCGCTCATCTGGATGGCAGTATCGAACCAAAAGGCGATGCGCGACGCCATGGACAGCATTTTTAAGTTCACCCATGGTCTGGCAGACGCAGAGGCATATACATGGGGCGAGGAAGCGTACATGCAGTCCGCCATGCGCACGATCCAGTTTGTCAACATGCGCAGCACGTTCATCGTCATCGCGCTGTTCACACTGGCGGTGACCATGCTCGTAAGTAATTTTATGATTCTTAAGAAGCGGGAAACTGCACATGAGCAGGAACTCGGCAAGGCGCGCACCATAGCGAACACCGACCCGCTCACCGGCGTAAAAAGCAAGCACGCATTTACGGAATACGAGAGCAGGCAGAACGGCCGTCTTGCTGACGGCGACACGCAGCCGTTCGCCGTGGTGGTGTGCGACGTGAACGGCCTCAAGCAGGTGAATGACACGCAGGGACATAAGGCAGGCGATGAATACATCAAATCAGCCTGCCGCATGATCTGCGTGCTGTTCAAGCACAGCCCCGTATTCCGCATCGGCGGCGATGAATTCGTGGCCGTACTGAGCGGCCATGACTACGAGCACCGCGATGAAATCATGCGCGAACTGAACGCCCAGTCCGAGTACAACCGTGACCACGGCGGCGTGGTCGTGGCGGCAGGTCTGTCCGACTACGACTCCGGCGCCGACACCACGATAGAAGCTGTGTTCGAACGCGCTGACGCGCTCATGTACACCCGGAAGAAAGAGCTGAAAGGGATACGGTAGATCCCATACGATCACCTCTCGGGCAGAAGAAATATTCCCCCGCAGCGTCCCGTCATGTATCCGTACGTCCGGGAATCTACGCTGCGGCTCCGGCCGACAGCGCGGCGTCTTTTTCTTTCTGCAAGCGGCGTAAATTTACACGCTATTTTCTTGAAGCGCACTGCTTTCCATGGTATGATACTTGTATATGGTTAACCTCAATAATTTGATTCTGTCGGCATCCGGCTGGCGCAAAGTCTTTGCGGTCTCCGGGAATGAGAACGACGCTGACTCAAAAATCGGTGAGGAGAACACCGCCCTTGCAATGCTCGCGGCGGAAACCTTTACTGACTATATCCGGGAGCAGACCGGTAAAGAACATATCTGTCTTGTCTGCGGCATCGACACGCGCCCTACGGGGCCTGAGATCGCAGACGCCATGATCCGCGTGCTGCTTGCAAAGCATGTGGCCGTAAAATATGTGGGCGTGAATGCCGCGCCAGAAATTATGGCGTTCAGCCGCAGCTTTGACGGCTTTATCTACATTTCTGCAAGCCACAATCCCATCGGCCACAACGGCATAAAATTCGGCCTGCATGACGGCGGTGTTGTCTGCGCCGAGGAAAATGCAAAGCTTGTTAAGACGTTCAAGGAACGCTGCGCGGCTCCCGATGCGGAGCAGCGGATCCGCAGTCTGGCCGCGGAATGCAGCGCGGACGATCTTGAATGGGTCTACAACGAAACGCCCGCGGCAAAGAAAGAAGGGCTTGCGGCCTACCGCTCGTTCATAGAGTCGGTCATCGCGGGCTCTGAAAACCGCAGCGTCATCAGCGATTTTTTTTCGCTGCTTAAATCATGCACGCATGCATACAACATCGGCGTAGTGTGCGACATGAACGGTTCCGCGCGCACGCTCTCCATCGACCGGGAGCTGTTCAAATCATGCGGCATCAATTTCTACACTATACATGATAAG
>Ga0256405_10004247_pt1 | contig 27281 bp, 27 predicted proteins | sample RumenRJG_02DNA_FD_189096 | JGI IMG/M metagenome (GOLD analysis project Ga0256405, IMG submission 189096) | Bovine rumen microbial communities from Lethbridge, Alberta, Canada - RJG_02 | ecosystem: Host-associated > Mammals > Digestive system > Stomach > Rumen | place: Canada: Alberta... | reverse complement strand
AACTTATTGTTGGTCTCGCTCTATTTCTATGATTTGTTTTTCTGTTTCTCTTTTTTCTTTCTTCTATTGATTTCTTTCTATAGTTTTTGGCAATACCATCCTGTATATATCCTTGATAAAGATCGAAGATTGATGTATAATATTATAGGTTGTGATTATTACTATAAATAAATATAAATGGGGTGATAATCTATGTTAAATAAACAATTTAAGTCTACATTTTTGGTATCGTTATTCGCTGCTTCAGTTTGTCCAGTAATAGAAGCGAAAACGAATCCTGACAAAATTAATCAAGTGAAAAATATTGTTAAACTATCTGTGCCTTCTTTGACTGTTTTAGTGGGTATAGCATATTGGTGTACAAAACCGTCTCAATTAGAGAACGATTTAAGAAAGAAATCAGAAATTATCAATTATATTGATAAAGATAAGATATCTTTAACAAAAGAAGAAATAAAAAAATATTCTCCTATATATGATGATTTTTTATCTAAACTTTATAATGATAGTCGGGTAGTAGGAGACGAACTTAGAAATATATTAAAAGAAAGTGCTTTGTTTTTAATACGTTCTCATGTACGATTAAGTAGGAAAAATCAATCTATTTCAGATGATGTTATAGATAATGATATCAAAAGATATAGAAACACTAAACGATCCTATAATGCATGTACATTGTCTAAACCGTATTCAAGAACGCCTAAAGATGAAAATTATCTTGCTTACATAAGGCAAAAAAAAGATATGACAATTTTGATAGGTCTATATGGTTGGGAAATAAAATCTAACTTTGAAAAATTTGATATCTATTATGATCAAAGTGATTTTTTAACTCGTAATTATATTTATAGTTATTGATAAAAAATAATTCTAGGTTACATATTAGAGTCTGTTAGTGTAAGATAAATAATTAAAAATAAAGCAAAGTAAAAAAGTCGTAATATGAATTAACAACTATGATAATTTTGTCATGGTGTTTTCAGAAGGTATGTAATAAAATTAACAAAATTAAAGATATTTATGATAAATTTTATTTACAAGTCAATGTCCAATATTAATTCTATGATATTATTTTGATTAGTAAATCATGGACTTATATTATTGGATGAAAATCATCTTATTTGTCATTATTTTGTTAATGCTGTACAGTTCATGTTTATGATAGTTTATATTGAAACTTATAGTAACAAACGGTATTGCAAAGGAAAACAAGTCACTCCGGCGGTGCCGGAGAGGATTTATCTCTTACACTTTATAATTTCAAAATTCCAAAATTATCCAACTACTTTAAAGAATGATCTGACTGTTATCCAGGTATTGATAAAAATGAATAGAAATAGTTGATTTGTGAAAAATTATTTCCGTCATTTGCGACTGAAATAAAGGCGTTGCAAAAACAGAATAGATAAGATAGAATGAGAATATGATAGAAGAAAAGAAATACCTAAAATGTGGGAAAAAAGAAAAAGTGAAGAATGGATTTATGAAAGGGAAACAACGATACAAGTGTAAATGTTGTGGATGCAATTACACTGGTGGCAGAAATGGTTATCCTGATCATATTAAACTATTATTTGAAAGGTAATGGATTCAGAAGAATCGAACGATTGATGGTTGTCAGTCATTTATCTGTTATTAATTGGGTTAAAAAGTTTGCTTCTAAAATTAAAAATATTCCTAAAAGGTGCGAGAAAGTAGATGTTCTAGAGTTTGATGAAATGTGTGTAAGCATATATAGCTTTGGACTGCTGTAAACAAAAAAACTAAGAGTTTTGAGAATCTTTGTGAGAATATTTCTCACAATTCTTAATTAAAAACATCTTATCGGTAAATCACACACATATACCGTTGAACGAATCAATCGTCTTCTTTGTCATTATATTGCTCGTTTGGCTCGTGAAACTTATCGTTGGTCTGAAAGTCTTAATATGATTATTAATTCTGTTTTCTCATTTTTGTGTTGTGATCTCTTTTCATCTATTTACTTTTAGCAATACCCTTTAGTGTGAGCCTGATCAATCCTCTCCAGCAACACCAGAGGTGACTTGTCTCCTTTTACAATATCGTTTGTTACTATAAATTTCAATATAAACTATCATATAACACAACTTAAATTGTCAGTGTTTTGAATAAAATTAAAATTATAAAATATCGTTATTTTAGATATTTCTAAGAGGAAAAATATTGTGTAAAATATACACAAAATCACTTCTTTTTGTGGTATAATTTATCCATATTGAAAATGGGGTGATTTTATGAAAAAGATTTTTCTCAGAATTCTGAGTGTGTTTTCTTTGATGTTTATGTTTGTGTTTAGTGTTAATGCTAAAATGAATATGTCGATAGATAAAGTGATTTCTTTTATCAGGAGTAGCAAAAAAATAGAAAATGTTATTCCTATAGCAGTGGCTACTGATAATAATTACGCTTATCCTACCATAGTTGCAATGACTTCTATTTTGGAAAATCGCAAGCCCAAGACTCATATTGATTTTTATGTTATGTTATCGGGAGACTTCGATCATTCTCTGAAAGATAAGATTGATTCTCTTAGAAAGAAATATGGTAAATGTACTATTAATTTCATAGATATGAAGAATAAATTAGAAAATCTATATATAAGTGGATATATAAAAACTGCTACTTATTATAGACTATTACTACCCGATTTGTTGCCAAATTTAGATAAGATTCTTTATATGGATGTAGATACTATAACCCAAAAAGATTTATCTGATCTTTTTAATGTTAACATTAATGATTATTATCTGGCAGGATGTAAGGATGTTGGTGTTGAATGGATTTCTAATAATTGTACTGACTATATAAAAAGATTTGGAAAACGAGATTGTATTGAAAATTATATTAATGCAGGAATTATTTTGTTCAATTTAAAGAAAATGAGAGAAGAAGGATTAGTAGATAAATTGATTGAATGTGCGTCATCACATAATTTAACTCGTCACGATCAAGATGCATTGAATTGGGTGTGTCACGATAAAATTAAAAAAATAAATAATATTTACAACAATTTTCCTTATTATATATCTAATCTGCAAGACCAAGTGATCATTCATTATGCTTGTGAAAAACCGTGGAATAATAAAGATATGAAATATGCAGATATATGGTGGGATTATGCTAAGAAAACAGGATTTATTAAAGAAATACAGAATAAATTTCTAGATGAATCTAAAAAGAAAAAAATAAGACATGAGGAAATGAAAAACGTTATTAGTATGATCAGAGGAATGATAAAAGCAGCTTAGATCTCACAATTATTAAAATATGGTCGGTTATAAGAGACATAATAAATGCGATAATGATAAAAGTATGATGTAATCAAACTAGTGGTATAGATAGCCAGTTATCTATACCACATTATTATAATAGGAATTGGTATTATCTTTGTATGGAACGAATTTAGGAAAATCTAGTTATTGGTTGCCTAGTATGTAATTTAAAATATGAAATCAACTTTATGTTTAATTCAAAATATTCTATAAATAAAATTCATCACTTGTCTTATTATAATAATTTTTCTTATTTTTAAATTATTGATAACTATAATAGCAATATAGGAAATAGTGTTGAAAGTAACAAATGTTTGAAATTTACTTTCTTGAATTTTATTATAAAACAAAATATTTATTTTTATGAAACATAGGAGAATAGGCATTTTTAGGTATTAATAAGTTTCAATAAAGAAAAAAATAATCGATTTACTGAAAAAACTATTGACAAAAAATTAGGTTTATGATTTAATATTAACGTGGTGTTTGAAGTAACATCACAATATAATAAATTTTTAACATTATGGAGGTATGTTCTATGAACAAGCTTTTTAAAGGTTTAGCTGCTTTTGCTGCTGCGTCGACTTTATGTGTGTGTCCTATTAATGCTACTGAGGACAACAAAAATTCAAAGAATGTTAAAGTGCAGTCTGATGAAAATAAACCCTCACAATTTAGCACTGTATGGAATGCCGGATGGATCGGAAAGTGTTCTCTACTTCTTTCTGCCGGCTGTATTTTAGAAACGGGATATATTGTCGCTGATAAGGTTTTTGGTGTGTTTAACAACTAAATTTTTAGTTAGCTTTACATTTAGTATTTATAGAAATGTCCATTTATAAATGGGCGTTTCTTTTATACCTATAATAATAAACATCCATCAGAAGAATTTTGAATCAAATCTAAATTTACATGCCGCTCGAGAAAATTTTCTATTTTAGATTTAAATTCATGGGATTCTTTTTTTCTTACTGCAAATGTAACCAATACGTCATTAGAAAATACCGAATCCGCAATTTTAAAATGTTTCGAATTCACAATTTTATTATACTCTTTATAGTTAAGAGTGCAATTGAATAAAACTTCTAGATAATGAGAAATAATTTTGCTGTTCTGAACTAAAAGATTAGCACAAGAATAATAAGCTCGAGAAAGACCTCCGACACCAAGAAGAATTCCACCAAAGTATCTCGTAACTATTATCAAATTATTTTTCAAATTAAAATTATTAATAACTTTAAGAACTTGAACTCCACCTGTTCCTGAAGGTTCTCCATCATCAGAACTTCGAGATATTCCATTTAAGAGAGAAAACGCATAAACATTATGTCGAGCATCATGAAACTTTTTAGAAATTTCATCTATAGTTTTTTTAGCATCAGATTCAGAGTAAACTAAAAATGATCTGGAAATAAATTTAGATTTTTTAACTTCAATAGAATAAGAATTTTCGTCAATAGAATTATATTCGTCATTCATAATAAAATGGTGGACACGAAGGGACTCGAACCCTTGGCCTCTCGCGTGTGAGGCGAACGCTCTAACCAGCTGAGCTACGCGTCCTGAGTAATATTCTAATATCATATCATATGAATAATTTTTTGGCAAGTTGAGATGTGACGGGGTATTGCAAAACAATATAGGGATTAGAATATTAATTTTTCAAAATATTACTTTAACTTTTTTCTCTGGTGTCATCGAAGAGATGATATCTATATTTTTGCAATGTCTGTTTGTTATTGCTAAATTTGAGTTAAGAAAAATTCTATATTATTTTCGCACCACTTTTAGTCGGCATTGCAAAAACAGAATAGATAAGATAGAATGAAAATATGATAGAAGAAAAGAAATGCCCAAAATGTGGGAAAAAAGAAAAAGTAAAGAATGGATTTACGAAAGGTAAACACCAATATAAGTGCAAATGTTGCGGATGCAATTACATTGGTAGCAGGAATGATTATCCTTATCATATTAAACTAAAAGCTATTAAATATTATTTGGTGGGTAATGGATTCATAAGAAGCGAGAGAATGATGGGTGTCAGTCATGTATCTGTTATTAATTGGGTTAAGCAGCTTGCTTCTAAATTTAAGAATATTCCTAAAAGGTGCGAGAAAGTAGATGTTCTAGAGCTTGATGAAATGTGTGTAAGCATATATAGCTTTGGACTGCTGTAAACAAAAAAACTAAGAGTTTTGAGAATCTTTGTGAGAATATTTCTCACAATTCTTAATTAAAAACATCTTATCGGTAAATCACACACATATACTGTTGAACGAATGAATCGTCTTCTTTGTTATTATCTTGCTCGTTTTGCTCACAAAACTTATCGTTGGTCTAAAAGTCTTAACATGATTATCAGTTCTGTTTTCTTATTTTTGTATCGTGACTTCTTTTTATCTATTCGCTTTTAGCAATGCCCTATTCACACGTGGGGTAGACAAATTAAATAATTATCTGTATAATTCACTTATGAATTTTTGAAGGAGGATAAAGTATGTCAGATACTTTTATGCCAAAAACGGCGAATATTGAAAGAAAAAGGTATGTTATAGATGCAGCAGGGCTCCCTCTTGGAAGGTTATCTGCTCAGGTTGCTTCTATTTTGAGAGGAAAGGTTAAACCTATTTTTGTTCCTAATGTTGACTGTGGAGATTTTGTATCTGTTATTAATTGTGATAAAGTAGTGTTAACTGGGAGAAAACTTGAAAATAAAAAAAGATATAGATACACTGGATACATTGGAAATTTGAAAACTATTAAATATTCTGATTTAATGGTTAAGAATCCTTGCAAAGCTGTGGAGTTAGCTGTTAAAGGAATGGTTCCAAATACAGTTTTAGGTAGAAGACAAATAAGACGGCTTTCTTTGCAAGTCGGGTCAGATCTTAAAGATGCTAATAAATATACATCTTGGAAATCTTTTAGAAAGGTGAAGGTAGTAGCATGATATATAAAAATAATGCGTGTGCCTCTGCAACGGGGAGAAGAAAAAAAGCTATTGCAAGTGTTAGATTAATTTTAGGTTCAGGATTATTTTATGTAAATGGGAAGAAAATGTCAGATTATTTTTCTTCTGCAGTTTTAAGGAATACTATTTTGCAACCATTTGAACTGTTTGACATTTCTAAAAAATTTGATGTCGTATGCAAGGTAATTGGTGGAGGACTTACCGGCCAAGCAGGAGCTATTAGGCACGCAATTTCTCGTGCTCTTAATAGTCTCGATGCAGATAAATATAGACATGATCTTAAGTTTTATGGACTTTTGACTCGTGATCCAAGAATGAAAGAACGTAAGAAATACGGACTTAAGGCCGCTCGTAAGAGACCTCAATTCTCGAAACGTTAATGGTCGATCTATGTCTAAAGTTAATATTTTTAAGGTGATGGTTGTAGATAGGCAAAAAGCTATACAAATTCCCATTGGTGTTCGCCTCCTTGTTAGGCGTATATGTGTTTCTATATTGAAATATGAAAACATAGATTTTGATTGTGATGTTTGTGTTACGTTTGTAGATAATGAGTATATTCATAGTTTGAACAAACAATATCGTGGGATAGATGCTCCTACTGATATGTTGTCGTTTCCATCATCTGAAAATGGAGAATATGAGATTAATCCTGAAACCGGAGGAAAATTTCTAGGAGATATAGTTATATCTATTGAGAAAGCTGCTGAAGAAGCAAAATTGGAACGAACTACAATACAAGAAAAAGTTATGTTCTGGGTTGCTCATAGTCTTCTGCACTTGTTGGGATATGATCATAATGATGATTCAGAAATGACTAAAATGAACGACATTTGTGACAAAATGGTCCATGTTGTTGGGGATCCATACACAAAATTTAGACTTGATACCATTGTTTAATGGAATTTGTTGTAAATTCTAATGATAATTTAAAGCGGATAGATTCATATTTATCTGCTAGGTTTTTTGATGTCAGCAGATCGTCTTTTGTTAAATTAATAGAGTCTGGCAAGGTTCTTGTTAATAATAATAGAGTTCAAAAAAAATATATTCCTAATCCTGGAGATGTTATCCGGATTGTTTTTGAAAATTTTGATTTAAATGAAGATAATATAATTCCAAAAGATATTCCTATTGATATTATTTATGAAGATGATTATATTATAGTTGTAAATAAACAAAAAGGAATGGTTGTTCATCCTGCTGCTGGGCATCTTGACGACACTCTAGTTAACGCTTTGAAATTTCATACTTCAGATCTCTCTGACATAAACAGTAAAATTCGTCCCGGAATAGTTCATCGCCTTGATAAAGACACAAGTGGAGTCCTTCTGGTTGCGAAAAATAATTTTGTCCATGAACATTTAGCAAATCAAATAAAAAATAAATTTGCGAAAAGACAATATATAGGAATAGTTCACGGAACATTAAAATGTAAAAAAGGAAAAATAGATCTTCCTATAGGAAGGGATCAAAAAAACAGAAAAAAGATGTCAGTAACTGAAAAAAATTCTAAACATGCGGTAACTAATTATGAAGTTATTAAATCTTCAAAAAAATATTCTTTTGTTAAGTTTTTGCTTGAAACTGGTAGAACTCATCAAATTCGAGTCCATTTATCTAAAATAGGGCATCCATTGGCAGGAGATGTTCTTTATGGAGCGGCATATGATCCTCGATTACATGGTCAATGTTTACACGCACAAAAAATCGGATTTATTCATCCAATTTTAGATAAGTATATGGAATTTTATTCTAAGCCTCCTGATGAATTTTTGAATTTTCTTAAACAAATTTAATCATTTTTTGCTTTTATCATTATTAAAGATTTGATTATACCATATATAATTAACATAGGAACAATTTTTAAATTTAAATCTAAGTTTATTTTTGAATTTTCTTCTAAAAACGATGGAAATATTGAAATTTTCATTTCTTTTATTTTGCCTTTAATTTTAAATAAATTTATAAAATAATAAATGAAAGTTCTAACAAAATAAAAATTCATAGCACAATTTTTTGCCTCAGAAGATGAAACTCTTATATTAATGAACGCTTTTTCAAAATTTATATTTTTTATTGTTTCTTTTATGATCCCTATTATAATGTTTCTAAACTTAACTATTTTCATAAAGCTATTCATATACTTTTTTATTTTTGTAAAAAAGTTACCACTATTGTGCGCTTTTTTATATGATTTTTTCTTATTTTTTGAATTTTTGTTAGCAAGATTTATTTTAAAAAACAAATAGCTAATATATATATCACTTTTTCTATTATAAATTATATAAATTTTAACAGGAATTAATAAAATAAGAAATAATAAAATTAAAAATGAAATTAAAATTATAAAAATCAATGTGCTCCTTTAAAAAGCATAAATGGTATATTTGAAATTTTCATGACTGAGCTGTACACTGCATCCATTAGTATTTTCAAAGGGCCATTGAAAAATCCAAATAAGAATAAAAGAGAAACTACAAGTCCAATTACAAATCTGTGTTCAAGATATTTTGAGACGAATTTTCTTGGAATAAATGCTTCACAAATTTTGAATCCATCTAATGGAGGAACCGGCAATAAATCTATAACTGTTAAAATTATACTTATTTCTATTAAATATGTTATAAATTCAATAATCCATAATGTAGTAGAAACATTAAAAATTATAAAAAGCATAAATAAGTTTCTTGTCATACATAATAATATAGATAAAATAAAGCTAAAAATTGGACCAATTGCATAAACAAGAATATATTCTGTCTTGTTATTTGGTTCTTCTACAAAATAAGGAAATCGTTTAGGCCAACCATATCCAAACAAAAGCATAAAAAACGCTCCTAATGGATCAAAAAAACTTAAAAATGGATATGATCTTATATTAAATTTTCTTCCTGAAAACAAATGAGATAACCAGATGTGTGATATTTCCCTTAGAGGCAAAATTACAATTATAACTAAAATCGATGCACAAATTCTTGCGATTATAGATGAAAATTTTAAATCTCCCTCCATGAACCAAAGACCAAACATATATCTCCTTTTCAACTTCCTTACAAACTATTTTTATTCATCATACTCGTCATTAAAAATTTAAACAAGATCTATCTGTTGATTGGTCATATTTTAGAGTAATTAAATAATTTTGAAGCTTGGAAAATATAACACATAAAGCAACAAATCCTCTCCGGCGGTGTCAGAGGTCGACTTGTTCCTTAGCAATCGTTTGTTACTATAAATTCTAAATACATATTTTGCAATGTTTGGTGTATTAGTTTATAAACTAAAGCATTAAGTTTATAATATTTATATGTCTTGAAATATATGCGTTAGATTATAGAAAGAGATATGTCTCATAAACTGTTATAAATTAAAGACAGGAGTTTTATAAAGCATCAAAACATCTTTATACTAAAGCCGAAGGTGAAATAACGGGAAAGAATAATACTTCACTATTTAGGTTTATAACGAGAATAGCACGTTTATAAATGAACACTCTCAAAAAAATGGGCAGTTTATAAAGTATGATGAGGGAGACTTGTTTATAAACTGATTTAGTAAAGTTTATAAACAAGAGAATGAAGTTAATTCTCTTGAAGAACTGTCAAAAGAACAAGTAAATTAAAACGTACCTTCAAAGAATTCGAAGTTCTCTAATAGTTTTCAAAAGACTACTAAAAAATAAAGAAAATCAGTTATTGAGACATTTGAAAAGTAGATTAAATTATTGAAAAAAGAATGTGAAGAACTTACTTTCAAATTTGAGGTAAGAGAACGCGATTGTGCAAAATAAAGATTTCAAACGAGCAGTATTAAATACACTGAGCAAAGAGCATGAACGTGTTGAACGATTGGAAGAAAGATTAGCAGGATATTTGCCTACTCCAAGAACACAATTTAATGATGATAAAATTGTTAACAAAGAAATTTCTAATCCAATTAACAAAAATTGTCATTTAAAGAGCAGATAAAAATATTATTCGGATTTAAAACTTAAATTGAATAATTGATTGAATGCTAATTTTTACAGGTAATTTATTTAAGAGAGTTTAGCTTAACATCTTTTGATTCTAAAAATAATGTTAATGAAGAGGTTATGTTTTTGCAATTTAAAAAGTTTCCTAAATTGAGTTACAACAAATGTTTGCACAAAAAACTTCGAATCTAGTTACGTTTCATATGTAGATTAAAAATAGCATCCTGGAGAATTTTAGAAAAATTGAAGTAATTCTTTTCTGCAAAAGTATTAAGCCAAGGTGGAATGGTTGAATTTTTCCTTGCTGACTTGGTTCCATATTTTTCGGCATAAGAACTAATATCGAGAGACAAAATAATCACAAATAATTTTCCATCAATTAAACCTTGATCAAGAGCTACGTCCTTAACGTCAGATGATTTTGGAATTTTTTCTCCATTTTCTAAAGAAGTTAAAATCCATCTTGAAGCTACACCTTATGCCATTTCGATAGCATCTAATAAATTTTTTCCACATGAAGTACATCCATCTAAATCAGGAACAACAACAGTATATTCTTTTGTTTCACTGTCTTCATAAAAACATATAGGATAAGTCAACTTCATAATATCACCCCAGTATTTTTGTTTGTTTCATAATTGATTTTATAGTTGCCTTTGGAAGATCTCCTTTTTGATTAGGAATTTTTACTTTTCCAGTTTTTACATTACGTACAAATCGATAATGTAACCCTCTGATGTCTTTTAGAATTCATTCGTCTTTTTTCAAAATATTTTCTATCTCTTTAAATTTCACATATCACCTTACATATTATACGCATGATGTGTATTGTATGTCAAATATTTAATAAAATTGAGTTGTGTGCTAAAAAAGTTTATGAAGGGAAAACTAAGTAAGATTGATCAAAAGGCCAAGTAAAATAATGTGCATCTAAAAAAATTTAGAATAGCAGATAGTCTTTCAAGTTAAGCATTTCAAACGAGATCTAAAAGTTAAGTGTCTACGTTCAATTTTCTGGGTATTGCGTTTTCCTGTTTTGAGAATGTTACGAGATATTACCTCATGGTATGAAAAATTGTTGTCCATATAAATACAAGATACCCTTTCACCACTTCTTCGCTTTCACAATGTATGCATTTTATTTTTCCTTTACCATCTTCATCACCGCATGTCATTATATCATTTATCTTTATTTCTTTCAAGTACTTTAGACGTGACCTTTAACCTGGACAAACAGCATTTGGAATATTCGATAAACTAAAATATTTTGTCCTTCTTGCGAATTCTTCTAAGTTTTTCATATTAGACACTATTTGATCATTAAGGCCACCATATTCTTTTTTGTTATCTATAAACTAACTTAAAAAATCAAAAATTTGAATAATTTTATAAATTTGATCTCTATAATATGTTAAATTATTAAGAGCAAAATTTTTTCCTTCTTTTGTTGAAGATAAATTATATTCATTATTCATATCATTTATTAATTATTAATTTCTGTGCATCACAAATAATTCTCGATGGATTTTTAAAATTCACATTATTGGTTTCAATTTTCACCAAATTACCAAATCTATCATTTATTAATTTTTCTACGCCTTCTAAAATACATCATACAAAATTTAGATATTTTTTCAAAATCCACACTTTCCATGCCAACTACATTAGAAACAAAACATGATGAAAACATTATAGAAGTTGCTAATCCCATAGCAATTTTCTTGAAATTGAACTTACTCATAAATACCTCCATATCTTATTTTTCACCAGGAACGACGCGACTGTATCATAAAAAAATATCAATGTCAATTCATAATTGAAAACTTCTTTTGTTTCTAAATTTTTTGTTTGAAATTACTACGAAAAATCCTACTATCATTCCTAGATAATAGTTTATCAATCTGAATAATATCATTGCGGAAGGAAGATTTTGTTTTGAAAAGAAATCTTTATATAAAAACAAGAAACTTCCCTCTGCAGTTCCTGCTGATCCTGGCAATGGATTAACTATAGATATTAGATTAGCAAATGTTTGAGCAGCTATAAAATCTAACACTGGAAATCCTTGACATCCGAACGATTTCGACACGAAAAAAGATACCATACAAAAAGATATATTCTGTATCAAACACAACAAATATACTTTCGGACCACAATTGACTGAAAAACTGTTTTCCATTAAAAATACTAATTTGTTTTCCACTTTTGAATGTATATCTTTTGAATTTTTTATTATTTTTATTTTCTCTAAAAAGTTAAATATTATCTTTAGAAGATTCATAAGCTTTTTTTTGTTTATGTAACATAAAACGAGAGAAACTATTCCTGAACATTGAATAGATAATCCAACTAAAGTTATAAATGTAAATCCAGGAATTTCTGATCCAAACTTATCTGTTTTAAATATTATGGATAACGATGATACTATTATTGTGCATAATTGTGATATAAAGAATTTTTGCGACAGTGCTACTACAGATTTTCCTGTGTCTACATTTGAAGAATTAAGTATATATAGCTGAGACGCCTGTCCTCCCGAAGCAAAAGGAGTAATAGCTCCATAGAACTGCCCATACATAGTCAACATTATATAATCTAGTATTGATTTGCTAAACTCAGGAAGCAATCCTTTGATTATCATGCTGTCCGATATCCAATAAACTGCTATTGACACTATAGATAACAAAAGATATAAAATATTCAATTTAGGAAATATATCTATTAAAGTCATAAAATTATTATTTTCTATGCAAAAATAGACTAATATTCCAATTGATATAATACAAGGAAGGATTTTTAAGAGAAAAATTTTCTTCACTAATTACACCCATTATTTTTAAGAACATCGTATCATTCAATATTTATACTGTCAACTATTGTTGTTTAGGCGGTTATGCACTAAAATAGTTTAAGAGCGCCAAAAGCAATTTTGAAAAAGTATAACGTGTAATGCATATAAATTCTCTCCGGCAACACCAAAGAGGACTTGTTTCTCTTCATAATACCGTTTGTCACTACTGTAAATTTCAATATAAACTTAGGGCATAACCCATCTAGGCCGGCATTAAAAAAGTAGAAAATAAATTATAAAAAAGATATAGAAAGTAAATTGCCGAGGAAATTTGTATATCAATCTATATATAAAAAAACATATGTTTTTATAGTATAATTTCCTCGTATCAAAGTTGGAGGTTATTCTTATGAGGAAAATTTTTTTCAAGATTTTAAGTGTTTTTTCTTTGATTTGCATTCTTATATTTAATTCTAATATAACAGGAGAAGTACAAGATGATAATATTAAATTTGAAAATTTTCAATCATTTATCAAGAGTTCTCCACGAGAAAATAGTGTTTTAATTTTAGAATTTAATGATTGGCATCATGAATGTATTCCAGGATATGCCAAGTATTTCTTAGACTTAGGATTTAATGTAGATGTTTTACTTTTAAAAGGTTCTGAAGATTGTTTATGCTTATTTGAAAATTGTGGTAAAATAAACATTTATAATTTTAACTTTGATGAAGTTGTGGAAAATAAAAACAATATATCCAAAATAATGGATAAGTATAAGTATATATTTTTAAATTCTGCAGAAATTTATAATGAGAAATTAGAAAAATATTTAGATTTTATAGTTGATAAAAAATCTATAATTGTAGCACATTCAACTAATACAATTAAAAGATCAAAGATTAAAAATATTGGAAATAGAGTCGTAACTTTGGGAAAATTCGATGTTGGAAACTATGTGAATCCTCATTACTTTGGAAATATAGATATGCATCATAAAAATAAAAAGACGAATTTTATTGCAGTTGGAAATATGTATAAAGAATGTAGGAATTATGATATTTTAATTGAATCTGTCAGAAATTTAAAAAATAAAAATAAAGATTTTACTATAACATTGATAGGAAGAGGCTCTACTTTAAATATTCCTGAAGACATTAAAGATTATTTTAATTTTTTAGGAAGATTGAGTTATAAAGATATGTATGAACAAGTCAAAAATGCAGATTTTATTCTAATGTTATTAGATCCTAAAAATCAATCACATTTAATTTATAAAACTTCAAAGGTAAGTGGAAATGTTCAATTATCTTATGGATTTACAACTCCTGTGATTATAAATAAAGATTTTGCTGATTTTTATGGATTTAATGATAAAAATTCTATTATTTACGAAGAAAATTTAACTAATGCAATGAGTGAAGCTATCAATAAAACAGAAGAGGAATACAATGATATTTGTTATAATCTTAAAACATTGTCAAATAGCATATTTTTAGAATCAATCAATAATTTAAGATCAATTATAGAAAATATTAACTGATTTTTTAATTTAAAAGATAAGAAAACAGCCACATTAAAAATGTGGTTGTTATGATTAACATAAAGATAACATTAAAAAAATCAATAACAAATCAATTACCTGACCCATCGCTAAAAATTTGGCCAGATTGTGAAGGAGATAAATCATCAGATACGAATTTTTGGGCTAAAGGATCTATTTGAAAATTCTTCATATCAAGGGATGACACTGCTATTTTGTTAAATGCTTTCATGGATTCTATTTGAGTTCCAAGTTTTTGAATGCATTCATTTATGAAAATCTCGACATCTTTATCAATTTTTTTTGCTTCGTTTATTTTCTTTTCATATTCATTTGTAGCTGATTTTAACATTTGTGAAGCTTTCTCTGAAGCATCTTTTAAAATATACTTAGACTTTACTCCAGCATCTATCACACTTGCTTGAGCGATCTTCTCTGAATTTAATATTGCTCTTGTTATTGCATCTTTTTCTCGTTGGAAATCAGAAATCTTGCGTCTAAGTTCATCTACTAGACTCATTAATTCTTCTCGTTCTGTAATAGCTTCCTCTATTTTTTGTTGTAAATCATCAATAAAACTATCTACTTCTGATGGTTTATACCCGAATGCTACTCTGGAAAATTTAATATCGTCAATACTACGTTTTGCATCTTTTAAAGTTGGCATTTTTTACCTCCTAAATATATATATCGTGATTTGCTAATTCATTTATTAGATCAGTGCCGTTTATTTCAACATTGCTAGGAGTTAGAACATAGGTATTTTTTGAAACTCTGACAAATTTTCCCTGTATCGCAAAAATTGCTCCTCTTAAGAAGTCTACAATTCTTCTGGAAGTTTCAGGAGAACTATCACTTATTTCCAAATCCATAATAACAACGTTCCCAGAAATAAGTTTGTTTGCTATATCCGCAATATCTCCGTCAAATTCGGTAGGTTTGAAACAAGAAATTTGAGTTTTTCCTCTAGAAATACTTAAGACTTTAGAATCCTTAGATTCATATTTTCGTCTTGGAATATTTTCTTCATCTCCTTCGTCATCATCATACTCTTCCTCGCTAGAATCCCACATTGACAAAAATTTTTTTACAAAATTGGGCATACTCTCCTCCTATATTTATTCTGTAAAACGAACTTCGTAATTATCCTAGCTTTTAAAAGAAATGTCAATAAATAAACCAATATTTTCGATTTTTTTGGGTATTATCATCATAAACACTGTTTTCAGAAGGATCCAAAATGTTTATTTCATTCATAAGAGCGATAATTATGTACCTCACTGTTGTATGCGCTATAAAATTTATGGGAAAACGACAAATAGGAGAACTCGAAACATCTGAACTTGTCATAACTTTTATGATTTCCGATATTGCATCTCTTCCTATGCAGAATTCTGATCAACCTATTTTAAGTGGATTAATTCCCATAGGAGTTTTGACATGTTTGGAAATTTTCATTTCATGGTTTATGGCTAGAAATCCTAAATTCAGACAATTCGTGTGCGGAAAATGTGTAATTGTCATAAGTGATGGAAAGATAAATCAAAAAGAATTATATAAGCTCAGAATTAATGTATATGATCTTTGTGAACAACTCAGACAAATGAATGTATTTTCTATTGATGACGTTGCATATGCGATAATGGAAACAAATGGAAAATTAAGTGTTCTTAAGAAATCTGAAAAACAACCTCCTGACTCCGCAACTTTGAAGGTTCAAACTTCTCCATCTAATTTAGATCTTGCAGTAGTTTCTAATGGAAAAATAAACGACTACTGTCTTTCATTATGTTCTTTGAATCAATCTTGGGTTAATAATATTTTGAAAGAAAAAAATATAAAAATAGATGATGTTTTTTTAATGACTGCAAATAAAAATAAAGAGGTAAATATTATAAAAAAGGAACAAAATGAATAAATTATTTATAAGTGGAATAATTTTAGTTATTATTTTTTCTATTTGTTTCATAGGATACAAAAGTGTTAATTCAATTTCAGATCAATCACAATCTTTTTTAAATGAAATTGAAAATAGCAAAGAAAATTTTGAAAAATCTAAAGAAACATATGAAAATTTTAAAAATTATTGGAATGAAAAATCAAAAATTCTCGGAATGTTGGTGCATCATGAACATCTTGAAGAGATAGAACAAGATATGTCTGAATTAGACTCAGGATTAGAGCAAAAAGAATGGTCAGAAGTTGACAAATCATGTAAGTGTGCTAAATCAAAATTCGAAAATTTAAAAAAAACTTATGAGGTTTCTTTAGAAAATATTATTTAAATTTTTATTAAAATTAAAATCTCTTGGTTATATTTTAAAGTAATTGAAAAGCACAAAAAGTAACTTTGTAAGTGTAACTTATAATATAACAAATTCTCTCCAACAACGCCGGAGGGAATTTATTTTCCTTTGCAATATCATTTGTTACTATAAATTTCAATGTAAACTGTCATAGAACACAACCTTTTTCTTGCAAAGTCTACAAAGTTTGTCGAATTTATGATATGATAAAATTTGTGAAGAGGTGATTAATTTGAATCCTATATATGCGAGATTTTGGTCTATTGTTCCTCCTATAGTTGCAATAGTTTCCGCTTTGTTTTTAAAAGAAATTCTTGTTTCATTACTTATAGGAATCTTTTCGGGAGCTCTAATATTTTCTGTTATTTCACACGTGGAGTTAATTTATTCTTTAGAATTAGTTTTTGAATCTCTGATAAAAAATTTATCTGATACTGATAACGCTGCAGTCATTATTTTTACTTCTCTTTTAGGAGCAGTATCTCAGATTATGACTGATTCAGGAGGAGCATCAGGATATACTAGATGGGCTCAAAAAAAACTGAAGTCATCTCGAAGTTCTCAACTTTCAAGTGTTTTTTTATCCTTTATTTGTTCTATAGACGATACATTTTTATGTCTTATGGTGGGAAATGTAATGCGTGATACTATGGACAAGCATAAGATTTCAAGAGCTCGTTTTGCTTACATTCTCGATATGTTGTCGTCTCAGCTTCCTGTAATAATGCCAGTATCCAGTTGGGCCGCCGCTATAGTATCATGTATAGGTTCATCAGGTCTTCCTGGAATGCATATATTTTTAAAATCTATTTTATTTAATTTTTATTCAATATTTTCCATCGTTCTAGTCATTTTTTCATCTATAACAGGAAAAAACTTCAACAAAATTACAAAATTTGAAACTGAGTCAAGAAAAGGAAATGATATTTCTGCAGAGCATTCTCATGAACAAAGGCAAAGTAAAAAATTAGAAGGATCTATCTGGGATCTAATTATTCCTATTGCATCTCTTTTAATAGGAACATTATTTATGATACTGAAAACAGGAGGGGTGTTTTCTGGTAATGTCAGCTATAACCAGATTCTGGAAAATGTAAATTTTAACTTATCTGTTAGCATTGGGTCTCTTTTTGCAATTTTAGTATCCATTATTCTTTTTGTTCCAAGAAAAATTAAATTTAGTAAATTTGCTCAGTCTATTGGCAAAGGAATAGAAGGAATGACTTATATAAATACTATGCTCGTTCTTGCATGGGGATTAACATATGTTTGCAATTCATGTCTATCCACTGGAGAATATATCAAAAATGTAATTTTATCATGTAATATTCCAATTTATTTTATTCCATTTGCATCGTTTGTTTTATCTACTCTTTTATCATTTTCAATTGGATCATCGTGGGGAACATTCGGAATATTAATTCCTATAATGTCATCTTCTGTTACAGGATTAGATGAAAAAATAGTATCCATAACTATTGCTGCAATTTTATCAGGATCAATATGTGGAGTAAATTGCACTCCCGTATCAAGTATGGGAATACTAGCTTCATCTTCAGCACGATGCAAGCATTTAGATCATATATCAAGTCAAATTCCTTATGCTTTACTGATGTTTGCAATCTCATCCCTAGGATTCATTCTTGCTCCATTTGTTAATATTGTGATTTTATATGCTATATTAATCCCTTCTCTGATTGGATCATATTTTATTCTTGCTAAATGAATATATCAATTCTAGAATGAAAAAATCATTTTAAAATCAAATTGCATTTTTTATTTTTTTATTTATATTAATATAAAATATTAACTACAAACAAAAAAGTTTCCAAAGCTAAATTTTAATAGCTTTGGAAGGAAATATTATAGTTTTAGTAACGTTGCTGGATATCAAAGAATTGTTGAAAAACAAATGAGATTGACTTTCAAGAGAATAGGTTACGTTTACTTGGAATCCGCGGCATCCTTTAGAATGAAGAAATCGTTTTACGACTTGATCAAAAAGATTAAATTTCTCCACCAACTACCATGACCTGAAAAGTTATAACATAGTTACCATTTGCATCTATTGTGGGAACAGAATAACTAATAGTTGTTCCGGTTACAGTTGGAGTTACTGGGACTCCATTTGCAGTGAATGATCCTGTTACATAAGAGCTTCCCACAGGAATGGTGTCAGAGAATAATACATCTGTTAGAGGAACTTCTCCAGGATTTCCTATTGTCACAGTATAAGTTAGGATTTCCCCAATGGAGGCGGTCGACTTGTCAACCGTCTTTGTTACTGTTGGATTCAACTGAAGCTGTGTTACAGCAGCAGAGCTTTGTACCACGTTTCCATTATACGTCGCGCTTGCGGTGTTACTTAATGATGTTATTGCAGCCATTATATTTGCTCCTTTTTACGTCCTTTTGAAATGCTTTTAACATTTCTATAATTATAATATGCTGCAATTAAATATTCGTGAATAAAATTATAATTTTTATTTTTTAAAATAAGATTATCTATCTTAATATAAAATTAAGTTTTTAATGGCTCATTCGAATCTGATTTAGATTTTGCATCATGTTGAACACTAGTTGGTTTTACATCAGATCCAGTTTGAGATGTAGGTCCAACATCAGCGGATCCAGAACTCACTGAACCATTCTGAGCAGAAGGAGCAGCTCCAGCATTATTCGATCCTTGAGTTACATTATTATTTGCAACAACATGAGCAGGAGTAGGTGCCGGTTGATTTGCTAAAGCCATAGTAGCAGGAATCACTCCTAAAGCAGCCATAGCGGGTGCCATATTCGTCGGAGTAGGATTTATTACTGGTGCAGGAGAAGAATTACTAATAAATGTAGTATCTTCTTTCTTTTCTTCTGGATAATAAAAACTACGAAGTTCAGGAGGGCAAGTTTTGATATCGTAATACATTTTGTGTTTGTTAGCGGCATCTCCTAAGATTTCATTCCATATAGTAACGTCTAAGCATCCTATATCCTCCCACCTAAATAGTTTGTTTTTAATCGGGTTAGGTAATTCTGGGCGGGGGCCGAGGAGAGGCGCAGGGGGTGGCGGCGGAGCTGGGGGCACACCGACGGGCGGTGGAGGAACCGGGGGCGGGGGGGGCCCGCCGACTGGGGCGGTTGTATAGTTGTGGCTTGAATGGAAGAAGGTATGCGGCGGCACGCAACCTGCATTAGGGTGGCCGGCGAATACTAAGGGGTGTGAATGGGGTCCTCTCACACTGTTGCGCCCTAGACAATCACCTTTCATGGGAATTTCTTGATGGGTCATATAATCCTGGGCTTTATGAGGTTTCATACTGGGGGCAATCATGAACGTAGCAGCTTCACCCATCAAATCACGAGTTTTCATTATGCAAATTCTGCACGTTCGATGCCCAGGGGCCTCCAATGTCACGTTATATCCTCCTGCCCATTGACCATATCCTGAAAGGCATTGAGGAAATGATAAACGAATATTGCCCAAATCAGCATCGACTATTATGGCTGATATGCCCGAATTGGGATTGTATCGTTCGGTATTGGCATACAAATTCGCAGCTTCAGTATATAGTCGGTCTTTGCATGTCTCTGAAATTTTAGGAAGCCAACCAATATCTGGATCATCAGTTAAAGTTGCTTCAGTAAAAGCTGCTCCAATAGTTTCAATATTACTAATAGAACTAACTGCAAGAGCACCAAGAGCTGCTCCTAAAGCTCTTCTAAATTTTCTATTAAATCTTTTATTTACCATATGTATCTCTCCTTTTTACTTAGTATATTTACATACTACAACATATATAAAAAAATGTCAAGCATTCGAAAATAAATAAAATAAATAAAATAAATAAAATAAATAAAATAAATAAAATATTTAATAAAATTGGTAGTATAAATTGTGTGTCAGTTTTCTTATGCTGAAAAGAGTGTATCTACTAATTTATTAAGTATACTTACGAGATAAAAAGGAATAATACTATTGTGAACTATAAAAAGGAGGAACTAAATTGAATCCATTTGAAGAGAAATCGGAACAAATATTCGATACTATCCAAAGCTGGAAAGATCTTTATGATTATTCATATGATAAAAATGAAGTTGATCCCTATACTAAAACTCGTGTAATTTTAATGAATGGTGCAGAATATGAGGCAAATTGGTTTTCACATCAATTTGCAAGAAACTGTGATAATAATGATATTAAAAGAGAACTAGCATTATCAAGGTATATTGAAAAACAACAACAAAAGAAAATTGCTACTTTAAGACCAATAAATGAATCTATTCTTGAAACTACAATAAGTTATGAACAGCTCGCAATAGATTTGACTGCAGTTCTGGCTCAACGAGAAACCAATATGAATGTAAAATCTGCTCTTGATTTCGCTCTTTTAGAAGATTTTGACCATCTTTATAGATATTCTGACTTGTTGGAACTCGAACATGGAATTCATGCTGAAAAATTAGTAGGAAAATATACTGAAATTATGCCTGGTAGACCTACCATTTCTCATCATAGACATCCTTACGACAATATTAAAAATCATATAAATGCTAAAACTTCTAATCCAATAACAAGACTTAATGTTGCAATTATTACTGCCGCAGAACAACAAACAATGAATTATTATATGAATATTGCCGGTTTTTACGAATCTGATATAGGCAGAAAAATTTATCAAGAAATTGGTCTCGTTGAAGAAGAACATGTCACTCAATATGAAAGCTTAATGGATCCTAATATGAGTTGGTTTGAACATCTACTTTGTCATGAATATACAGAATGCTATCTATATTATTCTTGTTTTAAAGATGAAACTGATAGAAAAATTAAAAAAATTTGGGAGCAATTTTTTCTGCAAGAGGTTTCTCATTTGCACAAGGCAGTAGAACTTTTAAAAACCTATGAAAGAAAAGATTGGCAAGAAGTAATTCCTATAGGAGAATTTCCTCCCCTTCTAAAATTAGGACCTAATATAGAATATATAAGAAATATTTTAAAAAATACTGCAGATAATACTTCAGACAAGGAAGGATATACAAAAGTTGGCAACATCTCAAAATCTTCAGATTTTTTAAAGTTTCAAGAAAAAATTAACAGTGATGAAAATGAAGTCCCATCTCATAAATTTATAGAGTCATTTATAAAACAAAAAGGAGAAGATTATCGATATGAAACAATGCTTAGTCCTATAAAAGAACTTCAAGACAAAACAAAAGACAATCACAAACTAGGGAGAAAGTAATTTCTCTCTTTTTTTGATTTATAACTTGGATAACTCTCTCAATATTGCTGGGGAAAATATTTATTTTTGCTTTATTCGTCATATTTAATAAATAATTGATTTTTCTTTGTTTATATAGTACAATTATTCTATATCTAGAAAAATGGGGTGAATGATGTGAATAATTTTATGAAACAAAATTTGCTTTTTGTACTTATTTCTTTTGTTATTACTATTTTTTCTTGTTCAGTAATTAGAGGATATGATGTAGGAGACCCGATTCCTGAAACTGATTATTTGACATTCACTGCTAACGAGGCTGGTGCAACTATTACTTTTAAACCCTATTCTGGTACTGCGGAGTATTCTGTAAATGGTGGCACATGGACTCAAGTTGATAATACCAACGGAAGTACAGTGGAGTTACCAAATGCCGAGGATTTTGTTAAATTCAGAGGAAATGACATTAAAACTTATGCAGCGACAAATAATTTCAAAATTATAGGTAGCGTTTCTGCTTCGGGATGCGTTGATAGTTTAAGATTAGATAAGGGTAAGTTTCAAGGACTAACGGAAAATTGTTACAACAACATGTTCAGAAATTGTATAGGATTGATATCCGCTCCTACTTTACCTGCTACCACATTAGAGAAAAACTGTTATATCGCTATGTTTGGTGGCACCGGCCTGACAACTCCTCCTGAACTTCCTGCAAAAGGTCTTAAAGCTGGATGTTATCGAAGCATGTTCACAGGATGTCAAACTTTAGCTACAGTTCCTAAATTACCTGCGACAAATCTTGAGACGAATTGTTATATGTCAATGTTCTCCGGCTGTACCAAATTAAAAAATGTTCCTTCCCTTCCTGCAGACTCCCTCGCGACGCAATGTTACGAAAATATGTTCAAGGACTGTTCGGAGCTACCATTGTCTATGGAACAAGTTGGAGATTATCAATATGAATGGAAATTCAAAGCTACGCAAGACAATGTTGATTCTAAATATTCGACAATGTTTGATAGTGTTACAATTCAAGGCGGTACTCCAACACCTAATAACGATGGATATGTAACTTTGTATTCTAAATATCCCGTGGGTATTCAAAATTTACAAATTGAACCAGTTTTGATAGGATATATTTCAACTCCATTGGTAAATTTTGTAGGAATGAATAAATTTGTGGTAGATGATGTTGTTGTTTCTAATGGTCAATTGCCTGAGATGGAACTCAAATGGAATAATGGTGAAAGCATTTCATCTATTGATATTCCTGATGAAAATGAAAGTGCATATATTCTTGTCACAAAAACTGACGGAACTATTGTGGCTGCAACTAAAGAGTTTAATATTGTTGGAGGGAATGAAAAACTTATAATTCCATCACAAACTTTGTATACAGATTTTTCTAAAAATTCAGCTGCAACAGGAGCTAATGATAAAAAATGGAATGATAAAACTCCTAGAGTTTATTATCTATTGTTAACAATTCTACCTGCTGCTTAGAAAAAATTTAAAATAATGGAACGGATGAAAATCATTTATTCGTTCTTTTTATAATTAAAGTACATATTATTGTAAAATCACAACTTGTAGTATAAAAAAAGTAAATCAAAACAATGTCATTTGATTACTTTCTTGAATTCCGTCAAGAACTCCTGAGTTTTTTAAAACTTCAATAGATGCTTTATTTAGTTTTGTGCGTTCTTTTAAATCATATATGGAAATAAATTCTCCATTTTTTCTAGCCTCTACTATTCCTTCTGCGACAACTCCTCCTAAAGATGGAATAGTTAGGAATGGAAGGCGGATTTTTCCGTCTTCTATTTTAAATTTACTCACTTCTGATTTATATAGATCTACCTGAAGAAACTGAATTCCTCTAGAAACACACTCATTCAAAATCTGCAAAGTTGAAATGCTGGATAATTCTTTTTGACTAGCCTGTTTTCCTTTGTCACTTATTTCTTTTATCTTGGCTAATATTCCTTTCTTTCCTGACATTACTATAGAATTATCTATATCTTCATTTCGAACTGAAAAATATGCTGCATAATATTCAAGAGGTTTATATATCTTGTACCATCCTAATCTAAATGCAGACATAACATATGCCACTGCATGAGCTTTTGGAAACATATATTTTATTTTTTTACATGAATCTATATACCAATCAGGAACATCGTGAGATTTTAACATCTTAACAATTTCAGGAGTAAACTTTTCCTGAGCTTTTCCTTTTCTAACTATTTCCATTATTTTAAACGATTGTTCTCTATCTACTCCTTTTAATATCAAATAAGACATAATGCTATCTCTAGTTCCGATAACATGAGAAATATCACAAGTTCCTTTTTTAATAAGATCTCTAGCGTTACCATTCCAAACGTCTGTTCCGTGAGAAAGACCAGAAATTTGAACCAAATCTGAAAAACTTTTGGGCTGAGATTCTTCAAGCATCTGTCTAACAAAGAATGTTCCGAATTCAGGAAGAGAAAATGTTCCAGTTTCCGAATCTATATCTTTAGGAGTAACATTTAACGCCTTCGTAGATGTAAAAAGAGAAACTATAGCAGGATCACTAATATCAACAGACTCGACAGAAATTCCAGTGAATTCTTCAAGATATTTATATATGGTAGGAACATCGTGCCCCAGCTCATCTAATTTGCATATAGTGTCATGAATAGAATGAAAGTCGAAATGAGTAGTTATGCTATCCGATGATTGATCATTTGCAGGACGTTGCACAGGACAAAAATCATAAATCTCTTTATTTTTAGGAACAACTACCATTCCTCCAGGGTGCTGTCCCGTTGTTCGTTTTATACCAGTACATCCTAACGCTAATCTACGCTGTTCTGCTCTATTAAACACAAGATTATAATCTACCATAGCTTTTTTAACGAATCCTAATCCTGATTTCTCTGCAATAGTAGAAATAGTTCCCGCCTTAAACACATTATCTTTTCCGAAAATTTTCTCAGTATATCTATGAGCATGCATTTGATATTCTCCTGAGAAATTTAAATCTATATCAGGAGCCTTATTTCCTTCAAATCCTAAAAATGTCTCAAATGGAATATCATTTCCGTCTCTTTTATATTCTGTTCCACAATCAGGACAATTTTTCTTAGGTAAATCGAATCCGGAACCATATGATCCATCGGTTATGAATTCACTTTTTTTACATTTAGGACAAACATAATGAGGAACAAGAGGATTAACCTCTGATATTCCCGACATAGTAGCGACAAATGATGATCCAACTGATCCACGAGATCCTACTAAGTATCCATTTCGTTCTGATTCCGCAACTAATTTTTGTGCCACCATATACAAAACTGAATATCCATATTTAATGATAGAATTAAGCTCTCTCATCAGTCTATCTTCTACTATTTTAGGAAGATTGTCTCCATAAATTTTTTTCGTGTTCTCTATAGATATAGATCTTAATTGTTCTTCCGCTCCTTCAATAAACGGAGGATAAACTCCATCAGGAATAGGTAAAATATCAGAGTCTATCATATCGGAGATTTTTTTCGGATTCTCAACAACAATCTCATATGCCTTACGTTCTCCTAGATATTTAAATTCATCAAGCATTTCAGCAGTTGTCTTAAAATACAAAGGAGCTTGTATTGCACCGTCTTTGTATCCTTGAGCAAGCATCAAAATTTTTCTATATTCAGAATCTTCAGGATTCAAAAAGTGTACGTCTCCCGTAGCAACAACAGGAATGTTTAATTTTTCTCCTATTTCAACAATAGTTTTATTGAACTGTCTGAGTTGCTCATCTCCTCCTGATACTCCTCCATCTCTAGTCAAAAACTGATTATTTCCTATAGGTTGAACTTCAAGATAATCATAAAATTTTGCTATTTTGCAAAGATCATCCATAGGTAATCCCAAGACAACCGCTTTGAAAAGTTGTCCAGATTCACATGCACTTCCTATTAATAATCCTTCTCTAAACTTAATTAATTCTGACTTAGGAATCTTAGGCTTTTTATAAAAATAATCTAAATGAGATTTCGAAACAAGCTTATAAAGATTTTTCATTCCCTTCTGATTCTTAACTAAAATAGTCTGATGATAAGAAGGTTTCTTTTTTATATCAGAAGATGATGAAAAAATATCTCCAAGATTCATTTTAACTGAATCTTTATGTTCTCCTAGAAGTTTTAGAAAAATTAACGCTAATGTTCTAGCATCATCACTTGCTCTATGATGCTCAAATTCAGGTAATTTAAAATATTGTGCCACAGTAGAAAGTTTATAATTCTTTATAACTTTAATAGATGATCTACATAAAGGAACAGTATCTATAGATTTAAATTCAAAATTTATTTCACATCGTTTAAGAGCGGCATTCAAAAATGAAACATCAAATGGAGCATTATGAGCTATTAGAACATTTGAATCTCCACAATATTTTACAAATTTTGATATGGCATTATATTCGTTTGGAGCATTCGACACCATATCATCACTTATTCCAGTGAGATCTGTTATTTTCGATGGAATATGTTTTCCAGGATTAACAAAAGTACAAAATTCATCAGTAACTTTTCCATCTTCTATTCTAACTGCTCCTATTTCTATAATCCTTTCAGTAGCAGCACTAAATCCTGTAGTTTCAAGATCAAAACAAACAAATGAAGTATCTATTCCTATATCGTTCATATTAGAATTGAAATCTTCACAATCATCTACAAAATAATCTTCTATTCCATATATAACTTTAAAATCAGGATTAGATTTTCGTATTTTTTTAACTATATTCATTGCATCAGGATACGCTTGTACAACTCCATGATCAGTTATAGCTACCGCTTTATGTCCAAATTCCAATGCTCTATTTATTAGATCTTCTGCAGAATTCATACCATCCATTGCAGACATAGATGTATGAAGATGCAATTCTATTCGTTTTTCAGGAGCATTATCTACAACTTTAACGGTTTCTATAGAATTTATAACTTTAGGGAGAATAACTATTTCTTTTTCGAACTCATCATAATAAGATCGTCCTCCAACAAGAATAGTATCTCCTTTTTTTATTCCTATAAATGATTCAAATAATTCTTTATCCGAATCTTTTTTATTTAACTTAAGAGAGATGGATCCATGATAATCAGTAATTTTCACATTACAAAAGCTATCGAATCTGTTAGATAAT